>MDTG01122195.1_pt1 | contig 10769 bp, 11 predicted proteins | sample 811421 | NCBI WGS metagenome assembly MDTG01 (sample SAMN05326645, study PRJNA326480) | marine metagenome | isolation source: seawater | place: Pacific Ocean: South East | collected 2011
AAGCCATTTATAGAGCTAGTGTCTAAAACTGTGGTTACTTTTTTGTTGATTGTTATGCTACTTACTGTTGATTTAAAACTCACAATTATTGTTGGTGTTTTTTTATCATCAGCATATTCGATTATTTTTTTTTCTTTAAGAAGATTCAACAATTTAAATGGTGAAAAACGGTTAGAGAGTAACCATTTACGCTTTAAATCTGTTAATAATGCATTTGCTGCAATTAAAGAATTAAAATTAAGAGGTTTAGAAAATCACTACATAAAAGTTTTTTCTAATTCTGCAAAAAGTTTTGCAATAACACAGGCCAATGCACAACTCATTAGACTTTTACCACGTTTTTTGTTGGAAGCTATTGCTTTTGGGGGGTTATTACTAATTATACTCTATTTAATGAAACAATCAGGAAATTTTAACAATTCTTTACCATTAATAAGCTTATACGTTTTTGCAGGGTACCGCTTAATCCCATATATACAACAAATTTATTCTTCTATAACCCAAATTAATTTTATAAATCCTGCTCTTATAAAATTAAACGATGATTTAAAAAATATAAAAATCACTGTCCCCGATCAAAAAGTTCAAAAAAATTTATATCCAAAAAAATCAATAGATTTAAGAAATATTAATTTTACTTATCCAGGCGAAAATCAAAAATTATTTAATAATATAAATTTAACCATAAATGCTAATTCTTCTGTAGGTTTTATAGGGCCGACAGGTTGTGGCAAAACTACAATTGTGGATATTATTTTAGGATTAATCAAGCCACAGTATGGATCGATTGTGGTTGATGGACAAATTATATCAAATGAAAATATGTCATCTTGGCAAAATTCTATTGGTTATGTGCCTCAAAACATATATTTATCAGATGATACTATTCTAGCTAATATTGCCTTTGGAGTTAAAACAGAGGATATCAACCAAGAGTTAGTTGAAAAGGTAGCTAATATCGCAAGTTTAGATGAGTTTGTAAAAGATTTACCTTATCAATATCAAACAACAGTTGGCGAGCGGGGAGTTAGATTATCTGGTGGTGAGCGTCAACGCATAGGAATAGCTAGAGCATTATATATAAAACCTAAAGTATTAATTTTAGATGAAGCTACTAGTGCGTTAGATTTTGAAACTGAGAAAAAAATAACATACTCTATAAATAGCCTTCATAAAGAAATAACAATAATAATGATAGCCCATCGACTCAATACTCTTAGCTTATGTGATAAAATATTTAAATTTGATAGAGGTAATTTAATTGATCAAGGGTCTTTTAGTAAAATAATAGGCAGCAATTGAAAAAAATAAACAGATTTAATTATATTAATTTAACACCTTTCAAATTAGTTAATTTATTTTTAATTTTGTTGATACTTAACAATTGGATCTTAAATGCTTTCGGCTTGTTGGGTTACAATTTTGATATTCATCATGCGATGTACTCAGGTTTTAATCTTATCAATGGAGAATTTCATTGGACAAAAGAATACGATGATAAACTCCCTGTAGTACAAATACTTTTTGCTATTCCTGCATTTTTTGAGAGCATAATTGTATGGTTTTTAATGTCATCTCTTTTTATCCTTTTTGGGGCATATGCATGTTATCAAATAACTTATGACTTAATTTCAGTTCATACCCAAATCCCTTTAGAAAAAATTAAGTTTTCAGCAGTGATTGCCTCTATTTTGATGATTTATACGACTTTGTATATGCCTGGAGGGATTTACCATATTAATACAGCTTCATCTTCGATGGCCATTGTATCAATTGCCATGTTATTTAAATCTTTTCCTAAGAAAAGCAAACTTAGGAAATTTTTTTTTTTAAGTTCAGCTTTTTGTGCAAGTTTAGCAATAGGAATTAGACCATACTATTTTCTCTCATTAATTGTTGTGGTGCCACTATTGATTTACATAAGAAGCAGAATTTTAACTTATAAGATAAATTATTTTAAGATTTCATTTTTTTGGATTTTTGCGGTTGGTATGTTTGGTTTTATATCAAACTTATTAATTTATTTAATTCTCTATGATATCAGTTATTTTTTTTCTGGAATATCTTTATTATCTCAAAATCTACACCCTCAAACAATTATAGTCATGTTAAAAGTTATGGCACGAACATTTTTAAGTTTAAATCCAATTTTAAAAATTATTTTTTTTATATATTTTGGATCTATAATTCAAATATTATTTTATTATATTTATTTAAGAAAAAATTTTTTAAAATCTAAATTATACTTTATTAATTTCATAATATTATTAATTGTAGCGCCCTCATTAATATTAATAATGATATTATCAAAATATTTTTTAACTCACTATATACAAATGTTCGCTCCTTTTATTTCTATTGGTACTGGATTTTTTTTATGCATGAATAAATATAATCTTAACAAAAGGCTATCACTAAAAAATAATTTTGGATCTTGGGCAGTTGCCACATCTATAATTTTGATTTCTACAATTTTACAAATCTCAAAAGATTATAAGAATGTTGTTCGCAATATTGATAATAATTATAAATTTGATGAACTCTTATTGGAAATTAAAAAAACAGCGTTATTTTTAAATATCGATCAAAATAATTTTTTATATATAAATGATATGAATTCTCACTGGAAATTAAAACAACCAAGATATGGCTTACCACACGCAGCCCACAGCAAGCACATAATACAAAAAAACTGGTGGAGAGAGGTAAAAATGCCAGATCATTTTAATCATCCTATTAATGTCGCCGAATATTGTGAGGCAATTGAGAAAAAAGGACCAAAAATAGTTATCGTGAAAAAATTGGGTAATTTTGAAAAAATTTGCTTAGATAATTCATCTAAATATGTTTTTGAGAAAAAATTGAATTCAGATATAAAATTTTATATACGAAAATAAATCAATATTACTATAAGAATTTATTTTTAAATTAATTATGTTAGATATCTCGTCATGAAACATGCATTGGTTACTGGAGGAGCTGGATTTATAGGTTCTTATTTGGTAGATAAATTAATAAAATTGAATGTTAAAGTAACTATAGTAGACAAATTATTTGGGTATGGGGCTATTCCATACATTCACCCAAAAGCGACCTTCATTAATGCGGATATTTGTGATCTCTCTCTGTATTCAAAGCTGAAAGATTTAAATATTGATACAGTTTATCATTTGGCCGCTCAATCTGCGGGCGAAACATCTTATGATGATCCTAAATTTGATATATTGACAAATTCTTACGGCACATACTTAGTTGCACAATTTTGCAAAGATAGCGGTGTTAAAAGATTGATTTATACCTCAACAGTAGCTGTTTATGGCAATAATGCTAGTGGATTAATTGATGAGAAGTCAAACATAAATCCAGATTCTATTTATGGAGTGTCAAAATATAGCGGTGAGCTATTTATCAAGCAAATATTAAGTAATAGCAATACTCAGTTTACTATCTTTAGAGTTTTTAACACCTATGGTCTAGGTGAAAATTTAAATTTTCAAAAAAAGGGCATGGTTAGCATTTATATTGGATACATATGGAAAAAAAAACCTATCTCTGTGAAAGGAAGTCTAGAAAGATATAGAGATTTTACCTTTGTGACCGATACTGTAGATGCTCTCATATCCTGTCACAAAAAATCTATTAGCTTTGGCGAGATTTACAATTTATCATCAGGTGTAAAGACACATATAAAAGATTTATTAAATAGTATATTAATTGCTTTCAATTTACCTAAAGATTATAAAATAGAGGAGTTGCCTGGTACTCCAGGTGATAGTTTTGGGTTTCATTCAAATTCAGATAAGATCAAAAAACACCTTAATTGGAGCCCAAAAATAGAATTAAACGTTGGTTTAAAAAAATATTACAAATGGGTAAAATCTATCCCTGTAGTAAAAAAACTGAATTCTTTTCATCCATTTTTAAAATTTAAGTAAAATAAGGATATTAATGATTTTTAATTAATTTGTGTTAAGGTGATAAGTTCACTATATTCAATCTCTTAATTGATTAAAAATAATTATGGATTTAGTAAAAATAAACTGTCCAGTATGCGGCAATAACAACGCAAAAAATTTATGTATTAATGGATTTCCTATTTCAAAGGGTCAAGAGGATGTAGAAATTTTTCCAGTAATGTGTGATTGTAGTATGGTATACCTTTCGCCACGATGGTCAAAATTACAATATCAAGAATATTACTCTAAAGAGTATGATGAGTCATATAGGCTAGAATTAAAGCCAGATGTTGGAATTAAAGGTGTTGAAAAAAATGCTGAAGAAATTTTATTACGTTTAAGAAGAAAATTATTATTTGATAGTTCAATGAATATTCTAGATGTTGGTAGTGGATATGGAATTACATTAAAGCACTATAAGAGCAGAATGCCTAAAGCTAAAATTTATGGAATAGAATCCTCAATTGAAGGTGGAAGAATTTTAAAAGAAGAAATAGGTGGAGTGTTAGTTACTGATAATTTTGATAATGAGCAATGGGCAAATGATTATAAGTCTTATTTTGATTTAGTTATAATGCGTCATGTATTTGAACATTTACTAAATCCAAACGAAGCTTTGGTAAAATTAAAATCTGTTCTTAAGCAAGATGGATTTATTTATTTAGCTGTTCCTGATATGCTACACCCAAGGATTAAATTAAGGGATTATAATAATTGGATTGACTATTGGTTTAGAATAGTTCATCCATACTATTATAACAAATACACCTTAGCAAAAATAATTATTGAAAAAGGTTTTGATATTATTGATTATTCAGAAGAAAATTGTGAACTTTGGATGATAATTGGTTTTTCATCTGAAAATAATAAAAATGATGATTTTAAGATAAATATGTCAAAAGTCTCAGAAATACAAACCGATGTATTTGATCGGTATTTGAACAATTTCTCACTTTTAAAATCCACATTATAATTTTGTTTATATGATAAATAATTTAAAACTAAAAATCGAAAAAGCTAAGATTGAAACGGATCCTTTTCCTCATTTTGTTATCAAAAATTTTTTAGATAATACGACAGTAAGAAAGCTAAATAAGATATTGCCGGACTATAAGGATGTTGAAAATAAAGATGTAATCTTTCAAAGTTCTTCAGAAACTAAAAAAACAATAATGCCAGACTCCAAGGTTTTTAAAGATCTTTTAAAAATAAGACTTTTTAAAAAAGTAAATGATAATTTAAAAAAAATTAAGCCAATAGTGCTTAAAAAATTTAAAAATCATATCTTGGAAAATGTGAACGAGGAATTTATAAACTCAAAAATTAAATTTAAGATGAATTTCGCTTTGATGAGAAGTGGATATTTAAAAAGTGCACATCTTGATAGACGAGACCATCTAATTTCTGGCATTTATTACCCAACATCAATGGCAAATAAGGGTGGAAATTTAATGTTATGTAAATTAAAAAAAAAACATGAAATTTTTGATATATTTCCAGCAAAAAATGATTTGAGAGTTAAAAAAAATTATAAAATAAACGACAATTTTATTGTATTTTTCATGAATGTTCCATGGGCATATCATGCAGTCAGTAAATATAATGGTAGCAAAGATAGGAAATATTTTTACATTGATTATGATTTTAACTCAAAAATATCAGCAGGAACTACAAAAAATAGAAAAAAAGGTATGAATAACAATAAATATTGGAAGTCCTCTGTGGATGTAAAATCATTAACTCGAAAAAAAACTTTCTTTAAAGAGTAATTTATTTTTTATTTATGAGTACATTTTTTTCACAAATTAAAATTTTAAAAAAACTTGGTGCAGTGGCAATTAAACAATCTTTAGAAGACGAAGGTGCAAATTTTGAAGAGATAAGATTTTTAAGGAAAATTACAAAAAAATATGGCCTAAAATTGAATGTAAAAGTGGGTGGTTGTGAGGCCAAAAATGACATTTATTTTTGCCAGTCGATTAAATGTGATGGCATCGTAGTTCCAATGGTAGAGAGTGAATATAATTTAACTAAATTTATACAAACAGTTTCTAATGAATTCAAGGGTGATCTTTACATGAACTTAGAAAGTATTAATGGTTTTAAAAATCTTAGTAAAATCATCAATACAAATCAATTCAAAAAAATCAAGGGTGTAGTAGTTGGAAGGTCAGACTTAGTTGGCTCACTCAAACTTGATAAATCAAAAGTCAATTCAAAAAAAATATTCAATCTGGTTAAAAACGGATTAAGAAAAATTAAACGAAAAAAAAAGTTGGTAAAAATAGGGGGAAATCTAACTGTTAAATCCAAAAATTTTTTAAGCAAATTATTTAGTGAGAAATTAATAGATAGAGCAGAGACAAGAAATTTTGAATTTAGAATTAATAAATATGCATTAAGGAATTTTGATATGATAATTAATCTGATATTCAAATTTGAAATTGAGTGGTTGAAATTTAAAAATAAAAATTTTACTTCAAATAGTTTTGCAAAAAGAGCAAATAAAATGAGAATTGATGTTGTAAATAAAAGATAATTTACATAATTTTAAGTGAAAAAACTTATCGCCGTAATCCCAATTAGAAAAGGCTCACAAAGAGTAAAAAGAAAAAATTTTAAATCTTTTGGAAAGAAAAACCTATTAATTTATAAAATTGAGATGTTAAAAAAACTTAAATTCTTAGATGATATAATTGTTAATACCGACTCTGAAAAAGCTATTGCGATTGCAAAACAGCTAAATGTAAATTATTTTAAAAGAGATAAATATTTTGCAAGTTCAAAATGCCTTAATAGTGATTTCTGGAAAAATGTAGCAGATAATACCAAAAGTGAGTATATAATGTTTACTAATTGCACTTCACCTTTAATTAAACTTTCAACTTATCAAAAAATAATTTCAATTTTTAAAAAAAATTTACTTGAGAAAAAGTATGATAGTATCAATACTGTAACTGAGATCAAAGAATTTTTATTTCATAAAAATAAACCAATTAATTTTCCAATCAATAGAACACCAAACTCGCAAGATTTACCAGACATTGTTAAATTAAACTTTGCAATCAACATTTTGAATACAAAACAAATGTCAAAAAACAAAACTTTGATTGGCTTTAAGCCATACCTATATAAATTAGATGAAGTTGAAGGTTTAGATATAAATTCACAGCATGAGTTTAATTATGCAAATTATTTGTTTAAATTAAAACTTAATAAAATAATTAAGAGGTAAACCCATAATATAATGTTCAAATAAATATGAGAATAATCTATTTTAGAAATAAATACACAATGATTGTATTTAAGATATTAAAAAAAGTTCTACCACAAAAGTTTAGCATAGATTTAAAAAAAGGTTTTGATCAAGAATATTTTAAGTTACACAAATTTAATTCTGATAATGAATATATTGCAGAACAAGTTAAAAAGACCTCGAGTAAATTAGGTAGAGGATGGTATGGTGCTTGTACAAATGAAAAAACAATTTTAAGAATATCAAAATATCTTTTAAATAATAATAAAAAAAGTGGGATATGTCATGGTGTATGAACTGGCTTGGAGGTTGAATGGTTTAATGATCACTTGGGGCCATTAAGTGTTATAGGAACAGATATTGACCCAATTGCTTCAAAAAATAGCAAAGTTGAAAAATGGAATTTTCAAGAACAGAATCAAGATTGGGTAAGTAAATTTGATTTTGTATATTCAAACTCCCATGACCATTCTTCTAATCCAGAACAAACCTTTAAGATTTGGTCCGAACAAATTAAGCCTGATGGTTTTATAATATTAGAACATTCTAGATCACATGGAACTTCATACCAAGATAAAACTGACTGCTGGGGTGTAGAACCAGAATTATTTCCACTCGTTTTGCTTAAATTTCCAAAACTGAGTTTGTTTGTTAAAGATGTTATCATTATAGATGAAAAAGCAGGCAAAATTGTTTTCTTTATAGCGAAATTATAAATAATTATTACAATAATATATTAAATTTAATTTACATTTAAATTTCATTAATGTTAACAAGTGTAGTTTTACTTATTTTAAAAAAACCAGATATTTATAATGTTTTATGGGCTTAAATAAAAAAATTTCGGTTTATTTCATTTATTTATTAATATTTGTTTTTTTAATTATTTTGATTGGTAATGCCTCACTTTTAAGACATCATTTCAAAGGTGGTAAAAAACTTCAATTTTTGCAAGATATATCTATTTATATTTCAACAATACCTTCGTTATTGCATAAAATGTACAGAACAAGATCTATTGACTTAAATAAATTAGATATTTTAACAAAACACAAAAATAAAGAAAGTTTTAGACAATTTGTTAAAAAAAATAGAAATGCTATATTGATTTTACCAATTTATGATCATGCTCTTAGTAGATCTAGAGTAGATATTATTGATTTAATAAATTTCAAAAAAATACACTCTTATTCAATTGATATTAAAAAACTAAATTCTAAACTTAAAGAAATTAAAAACCTCTCAAATATAAATGTGGATTTTGCACCATCAAGATTTTTATATCAACACCCATTATTGCTTCAAGATGGTTCTTTAATTACTCAAAGTAATGATTATCCAGTATTCAAATTAGATTTTTGTTCAAATTTAGTTTGGATAAATACAGATGAGGTGTCTCACCATAGCCTTGAACAAGATCATGAAGGAAATATTTGGACAGGTGGTACTATGAATGAAAAATCTAATTATATTAAAAAATTCAATATTGAAGACTTTGAAGACGACTCAATTATTAAGTTTGACAAAAATGGAAAAGTTTTATTTACAAAAAGTGTAATTGAGATTTTAATAGAAAATCAAATATTACCTGATAATTTTGGTTTTAATTCTTACAGATCAAATGAAACAGATCCTATTCATTTGAATGATATTGAGCCTGCTTTATTTGATAGTGAATATTGGAAGCTTGGCGATGTTTTTTTAAGCTTGAGGGCACAATCATCTATTGTTCATTATCGACCTACAACAAATAAAGTAATTAATTATATAACTGGTCCATTTTCGTGGCAACATGATGTTGATATTATTTCTGATAAGGAGATATCAATTTTTGATAACAATAATTCTGCAATAGATAATGAATATTCAAAAATTGTGATATATAATTTTAAAAATAGAAAGTTTAAAACATTATTCAATAATGAGCTACAAAAAGAAAATTTTAAAACAGAAACGCAAGGATTATCGCATATATTTAATGACGGAGCATTAATGGTTGAAGAGCAAAATCACGGTAGAATTATTTTGTTAAACAATCAGGGTCAGAAAGAATGGGAATTTGTTAATAAAGATATTAATGGAAATATAGGCTTTACCTCTTGGAGCAGGATTATAGAAGATGAAGAATTTATAAACTCATACAAATTAATGGTACAATCAAATAAATGTTCAAGCTAATTATATTTATTTATTTATTTATTTTTTTTCATACAAATCTGGCTTATGCTTATTTAGGTCCAGGTCTAGGAGCAGGAGTTATTGCTGTAACATTAGGTATTATAATTGCTATTTTTGCAGGTTTATTTGGCTTGATATGGTTTCCAATCAAAAAGTTGCTTAAAAAAAGAAAAGAAAAAAAAAATAAAGTTGATTGATTTTTTTTTAGTAATATTTTCAAATATTATTTTATATGAGTTTATAAAATATGTTAAATTTATAAGTATAATAGCGATAAGCATAAAATTATGTAAAAAAGTTTTAAGACTTTTTAAATTTAAAAATGTTTCTGACACTAGAAAAGAACAACTATTATTTAGTTATTCAAAATCTATATTTTTAAATTCAATTAAAGGAATGATTTTAATTTGTGTTATTATTATTTATTTTATTTTTTTAAACTATTTTTTTAGTTCATATATACAATTTATGAAATCAGGCCCGGGTCTTTTGGCAGTTAGTTTGGTATTTTATATTTACCACTTAATACGATCAAAAGTTTATGCAAAATTACAGTAAAATTGAAGAATTACTTCACGATTTAGTTTTTAGCACAAGATTGATCAATAAATCATTATTTGAAATTGAAAAATTTTTTTATAAAAACGATCAAGATATCAAAAATCAACCGCATATTTTTATATCTGGAATGCCAAGGTCTGGAACTACTAGTTTATTAAATTTTATTTTTTCGTCTCAGGATTTTGCATCTTTAACTTATAAAAGTATGCCATTTATTTTATCCCCAAATCTTTCAAAATTTTTGAATAAAAAAAATTTACCAACAAAGGAAAGATTACATTCTGATAACATAGATTTTGATATCAACAGTCCTGAAGCACTAGATGAGGTATTTTTTGATAATAAAGAGGTTTTTATTAGAAAAGAGCTCACAAATTATATCAAACTAGTTTTACTAAGTAAAAATAAATCAAAATATTTAAGCAAAAATAATCTTAATTATAAAAGGATAAATTTAATACATTCAATTTTACCAGATTCTATTTTTTTAATACCTATAAGAGAACCTTTGCAACATTCATATTCACTTTTAAATCAACATTTAAAATTTACAAAATTACAAAAAGAAGAAAATTTCATCAGACGATATATGAAGTATCTTGGTCATTTTGAATTTGGTTTAGATCATAAGCCATGGAATGATCCCAAATATTTTGATAATTTTAATAATATTAATTATTGGTTGGAGCAGTGGATATTATTTTACAAATATATTTTTGAAAAATTTGAGAATTATAAAAATTGTCATTTTATTATTTATGAAAAACTATTTGATACTGCTTATATTGAAAGAATTCTTGAAAAAGCAAAAGTTGATA
>MDTG01153838.1_pt1 | contig 10769 bp, 10 predicted proteins | sample 811421 | NCBI WGS metagenome assembly MDTG01 (sample SAMN05326645, study PRJNA326480) | marine metagenome | isolation source: seawater | place: Pacific Ocean: South East | collected 2011
CTTTAGGAGTGGCTCCTTCTGGAACATGTATATGAAAATCAGTTTTTTCAAATATTGGAGGTATTACACCATATTCAAGACTCTTTGATCTTACGTAAGATTTCGCTGCTTTAACGGACTCTTGCATAACATCACCTAATTTTCCAGTAATCTGCATTCTACCTTTGCCAGGCATATTTACTGTTTCAATTTTTAAAATCTCTCCACCAAACTCTGTCCATGCTAAACCAGTCACAATTCCTACTCTATCTTTTTCTTCAAGCTCGCCAAACTTAAATTTTTTAATGCCTAGAAAATCAGAAATATTTTTATCGTTAATAACTACTTTTTTTTCTTCTCCACTCACAACTTTTTTTACAACTTTTCTAGTAATTTTTGATATTTCCCTTTCAAGATTTCTTACACCTGACTCTCTTGTATAGTGCCTAATTATTTCTTTTATAGTTCCACTAGTCAAATCCATCTCTCCATCTTTGACGCCATTATCTTTGATTTGTTTAGGTACTAAAAATTTATTTGAAATATTAATTTTTTCATCCTCTGTGTAACCTGAAATTCTTATTACTTCCATTCTGTCTAATAACGGTGGAAGAATATTAAGTGTATTTGCAGTTGTGACGAACATTACATCTGAAAGATCATAGTCAACTTCAAGGTAGTGATCATTAAAAGTTGCATTTTGTTCAGGATCAAGAGCTTCCAATAGAGCTGATGATGGATCACCTCTGTAATCATTACCAATTTTATCTACTTCATCTAATAAAATAAGTGGATTTTTAGTTCCAGCTTTTTTCATCATTTGAATAATTTTTCCCGGAAGAGATCCTATGTAAGTTCTTCTATGACCTCTAATTTCCGCTTCATCTCTAACTCCCCCTAATGACATTCTTACAAACTGTCTATTCGTAGCTTTAGCAATAGATTTACCGAGTGAAGTTTTTCCAACCCCTGGTGGACCAACTAAACATAAAATTGGTCCTTTTAGTTTTTCCATTCTTTTTTGAACTGCTAAAAACTCAACAATCCTCTCCTTTACTTTTTCTAATCCAAAATGGTCCTCATCTAAAGTTTTAAGAGCTTTTGTTAAGTCAATATCTACTTGATCTTTTTTATACCAAGGTAGATCTATCATCCAATCAAGATAATTTCTCACAACTGTAGCTTCTGCAGACATTGGACTCATGTTTTTAAGTTTTTTTAGTTCAGACATGCATTTTTTTTGCACATCTTTTGGCATTTTAGCCTTAATAATTTGTTTATTTAAATTAGATGTCTCATCTTTACCATCCTCTATTTCACCTAATTCTTTTTGAATAGCTTTTAGTTGTTCGTTTAAATAGTATTCACGTTGAGTTTTTTCCATTTGAGTTTTTACTCTTCCTCTTATTCTTTTCTCAACTCCAATGATACTGGTCTCATTTTCCATGATTTTAATAATTGTATTTAATCTTTTTTTAACGTCGAGTGTTTCGAAAATTTGTTGTTTTTCAGAAATCGTGGAATTTAAATGAGAAGCTATATTATCTGCAATATTAGAAGCATTTTTTAATTGCTTAATACTATTAATAGTTTCACTGGATATTTTTTTATTAATTGAGCTTAGTTTCTCAAGACGCTTAACAGCTGTTAAAGCTAATGGCATTAAGTCCTCATTTTGAGAGACCTGATCATTTTGATAAGAAAAATTACAGGTTATAAAATCATTATTATCTTCAAAATCTAGAATTTTAACTCTTTTATTACCCTCTACCAAAACCTTAACTGTGCCGTCTGGAAGTTTTAAAAGTTGTAGAATAGTTCCTTCACAACCGTAATTAAATATGTCATTTTTTTTTGGGTCATCTATTTCCGAATTTTTTTGAGTAATAAGTATAATCTTTTTATCTTTTTTCATTACCTCATTTAGAGCTGAAATAGATTTATCTCTGCCTACAAATAAAGGTATAACCATGCTTGGAAATACAACAATATCTCTTAGGGGTAATAACGGCAGATTTACTTTTACATCCATTATCTAAATATGGATATTAATAGGAATATTGCAATAGAAATATCATGATTATTAACGTGATATTACGCTGCAGTTGTTTTTTCTGTCTTACTTTTATTGCCTTTAGAGTGAACTATAATTGGTTGCGATTGGCCTTTTGCAGCTCCTACATCAATTATGACCTCTTCTACATTTTCTTGGCTTGGAAGTTCATACATTGTTTTTAAGAGGATATTTTCTAATATTGACCTTAGACCACGAGCTCCAGTTTTTTTATTAATAGCTTTTAAAGCAATTTCTTTCACTGCATTATCTTTAAATGTTAACTTTGAGCCCTCAAGTTTAAATAACTCCTGATATTGTTTGATTAAAGAATTTTTTGGTTCCATAAGAATCTTTATTAAAGATTTCTCGTCTAAATCCTCAAGTGTTGCTACAATTGGTAATCTTCCAATAAACTCTGGAATTAATCCGTATTTAAGTAAATCCTCAGGTTCTAAATTTTTCATCCATTCTCCAGTTTTTTTATCTTCAGTGTGTTTAACTTCTGCACCAAATCCAATGGAACTTCCTTTATCTCTTTGAGATATAATTTTATCCAATCCTGCAAAGGCTCCACCACAAATAAATAATATATTTGTTGTATCTACCTGTAAGAATTCTTGTTGCGGATGTTTTCTTCCTCCCTGAGGAGGTACGCTTGCGACTGTTCCCTCCATAATTTTTAATAATGCTTGCTGAACCCCTTCTCCAGAAACATCTCTTGTTATAGAGGGGTTTTCAGATTTTCTACTAATTTTATCAACTTCATCTATATAAACTATTCCTCTTTGAGCTTTTTCAACATTATAGTCAGCGGATTGTAGTAATTTTAAAATTATATTTTCTACATCTTCTCCGACGTATCCAGCCTCTGTTAAAGTCGTAGCATCAGCCATTGTAAATGGTACATCTAAAATTCTAGCTAGTGTTTGAGCTAAAAGAGTTTTTCCACAACCAGTTGGACCAACTAATAGTATATTTGATTTTGCGAGTTCTACTGTTTTAGAGGCCTTATGTTCATAATTTAATCTTTTGTAATGATTATGTACAGCTACAGAAAGTACTTTTTTTGCGTGATCTTGACCGATCACATAATCATTTAATACTGCACAAATTTCTTTTGGTGAAGGTAATCCATCTTTATGTTTTACAAAAGTATCTTTGTTTTCTTCTTTTATAATGTCCATACATAATTCGACACACTCATCACATATGAATACCGTAGGTCCAGCTATAAGTTTTCTAACCTCATGTTGGCTTTTTCCGCAAAAAGAACAGTAAAGAATATTTTTATTAGTTGTCATTTTTTTATCGAATCAATTGTTTTACTTTATTACAGATAAGTCGTTTTTGGCAAGTATGACTTAAGTTGTCAACAAGATATTGTGTATCAGGATCTTTTTTCAACTACCTTATCAACTAATCCAAACTCTTTAGCACTTTCTGGAGTCATAAAATTATCTCGCTCAAGAGCTTGTTTAATTTCCTCTGAAGATTTTCCTGTATGTTTAGAGTAAATTTCGTTTAATCTTTTTTTTAGAGAAAGTACCTCGTTTGCATGAATTTCAATATCAGTTGCTTGGCCTTGAAATCCCGCTGAAGGTTGATGAACCATTATTCTAGAATTTGGAAGAGAAAATCTTTTTCCTTTTTGTCCAGCAGCAAGTAGGAAAGAACCCATCGAAGCTGCTTGACCAATACATAATGTTGAGACATCAGGTTTAATATATTGCATTGTATCATAAATACCTAAGCCAGCTGTAACTAAGCCTCCAGGTGAGTTTATATAAAGATTAATTTCTTTTTTGGGATTTTCGGATTCTAAAAATAATAATTGTGCAGTAACTAAAGATGCCACATTATCATTAATTGGACCTACTAAAAAAATAATTCTCTCTTTTAATAGTCTAGAATAAATATCGTAAGCACGCTCACCTTTACTAGATTGTTCAACAACCATTGGTATAAGGTTATTCATATATTCTGGTATTTTTGTCATAAGTTGATTCGTTCCCCTTATACAACTTGTGATTACTTTTTGCTAACTTTTTTTCTTTTATTTGGTTTTGGCTTGCTAGATTTAGCTTTTTTAGAGGGTGAATCTTTTTCTGAAGATGTTTTTTTATTATCATGAGAATGATCATGAGTTTCGTCATGTGCATCTTTTAAAATTTTTTCAGCCTCTAATTTTGATACTTCTTTTTTATTAATATCTACTTTTGATTTAATCAAAGAAATTATTTTATCTTCGTAAACATTACCTCTAATGCTAGCTAAAGCTGAGGGATTTTTTTGATAAAAATCCATTACCATTTTTTCTTGACCTGGCATCATTCTTATTTGTTTTTGAATTTCATTCTGAATTTCATTCTCTTCAACTTTAACATTATTCTGCTCACCTATCTGATTTAAAATAATACCTATTTTAATTCTTTTTTTTGCATCATTAATTAAAGAATTTTTTCTTTTTTCTTTTTCATCTTCTTTTAAATTTTGAGATAAAATTTTTACTTCATCTTCTATTAAATTTTGTGGTATTTCACTCAAATTAAACTTTTCTAATTCTTTTAAGATTTGATTTTTTGTTATCATGTCTAAAGAATTTTTATATTCATCATTAATTTGTTTTGATATAAGTGATTTTAAATCTTTTAAATCCTTCGCTCCTAAATTTTTGGCAAACTCATCATTGACTTCGACCTCTTTTGGTTTTTTAACAGCAGTAATTTTACACACAAAATTTGCTTCTTTATTAGCAAGTTCTTTCTCTGGAAAACTTTCTGGAAGCGTAACTTTTACATTTACAGTTTCATCTTTTTTTGCTTTTAACAATTGTTTGTCAAATCCCTTTATAAAAAGATCTTTGCCAATTTCTAACTGAGTATTTTTCCCATCACTGCCCTTAAAATCTTTACCTGCGACGGTTGCTTTATAATCAAAAACTACAAGATCACCTTCGTTTGCTACTTTAGCTGGATCAACTTCGACGAAATTTTTTTGATTTTTTGCTATTTCTTTAATTCTTTTTTCAGTTTCAGAATTATCTATTACAACAGAATATTCGTTAATTTTAATTTTGTTTAGAGATTTTATTTCAACTTTTGGAAGTTCAGTAACCGATATTATATATTCTAAGTCTTTATCTTCGCCAAATGTTTTTAAATCAATTTTTGGTTGACCTGCAGGTTTTATTTTATTTTCATCTAATGCTTTAGTTGAAGTATCTTTTAGAACTTTATCTAACACTTCTCCGTAAATAGCTTTCCCAAATTGTCTTTTTAAAACTTCTTTTGGAACCTTTCCTGGTCTAAAACCTTTTAAAACTACATTTCTTTTTACTTCTTCATACTTTTCTTCCATATAGCCTTCTATAGTTTTTTTCTCAACAAAGACTTTTAAATCTTTACTTAAACCTTTTTTATTTTGAATAGTTACTTTCATAAATTTTATGGTAGGCGAGAAAGGACTCGAACCTTCACATGTTGCCATATTGGTTCCTAAGACCAACGCGTCTACCAATTCCGCCACTCGCCCAATTTAACTGGTTTTATATATTATAGATGAAATTTGTCCAATTAGAATAATTGTGTAAAAGTATAGGAAAATAAAAAAAATGATAGTTTCGCCTTGTATAAGTATATGTAAAACTGATCCAGTCACTGGATTTTGCTATGGATGTGGAAGAAATGAGGATGAAAAGAAAATCTGGAAAAATACTGATACAAGTGACGAATGGAAAAGAAATAATCTTGAGGAAATAAGAAAAAGATTAACAGGTTGGCAGCTTGAAAGTTTTTTAGAATCTTACAATTATAAGCTCAAAAATGGAATTTCATTATTAAAAAAAATTAATTTAAATAAGAAAATATAATTACTAGGCATGAGTAAATTTAGTTATCTAAACAAAAACATTATAAAATGCAATAAATGTCCTAGGTTAGTAAAATTTAGACGAAAGATTTCTAAAGAAAAAAGGAAACAGTTCATTAATCAAGTATACTGGGGTAAACCAATAACAGGTTTTGGTGATGAAAACGGTAAGATATTATTTGTTGGTTTGGCTCCTGCCGCTCATGGAGGTACAAGAACAGGAAGAGTTTTTACTGGGGATAAATCCTCAGATTTTTTATATAAATGTCTTTACAAAGCAAACATATCTAATCAGCCTAATTCGGACAGTTTAAATGACGGCTTAAAATTAAAAAATGCTTACATCACGACGGCTTTAAAATGTGTGCCGCCAGAAGATAAACCTCTTAGAAAAGAATTAAATAGTTGTTTTAAACATTTTAATAAAGAAATTATTCTATTAAATAAAGTCAAAGTTATTGTTGCTCTTGGAAAAATTGGGTTTGATGCATGTAAATATTTTTTTAAAAAAACTATAGGACTTACAGATAATATTCAGTTTGGGCATAGCAAAATTTACAAGTTACCAAATAATATTTTTTTAGTAGGTTGTTATCACCCAAGTCCAAGAAATGTTAATACTGGAAGGATTGATGAAAAAAAAATGACATTTCTTTTTCAAAAAGTTTTGAAACTGGCTAAATAGTTTCTTTTAAATTTTTTTCTAATATTTCTGGAATTTTTATTGGTTTAGCATTTTCATTTACAGTAACTAGATGAACTTCTGCTTTTGTAATTAACTCTTTATCTCTATAAATATTTTGCTCCATTACAAAGGATGTTTTTGATATTTCTTTTAATTTAGAAGATATTGTTAATTTGTCCTCAAACTTTGATGGTTTAAGGTAATCAATTTTACATGATTTAACTATAATCAAAGTTCCATATTTTTCTCTTAACGTATTATTTGTTAGCCCAAAAGAATAAATTGCTTCAGTCCTTGCTCTTTCTAAAAATTTTAAATAATTTGCATAATATACTACGCCACCTGAGTCTGTATCTTCGTAATAAATTCTAATTTTGTGAATAAACTCTTTTTTCATAAAATTATAATATCAAAATTAATAAATATTTAACAGATATGATTGTGGGCTTAGATTTATTCTGATGAAAAATAAATATTTTGATAGTAAGAAATCGATGTTAATTTTGAATTATCTGTATCGGCCATTAAAGCAATACCATTTATTTCTTCTAAATCAAGATTATGGAATTTCTTAAAATGATTTTTAACGTTAACTTTGACACTGACCCACTCATTTAAATTTTTTATGGTTGATGACAAGACATAATCAATAGATTTTTTAGTATATGGACTTGGGTGAAATTCATCAATATTTTCATTACTCGAAAAAACATAGTTCATTGCTCTATTTGATAGAGGGGTAGCTCCTGTTTTTTTTACAACAAAAACTCTTGCAGCATAATCATGACCTTTTTTGCTTCTTTCATCAATACCAGAAAGATCTTTTTCGACTTTCCATGTAATGTTGAGGTATGGAGTTTTATTCAAATCAATTTTTACTTGTTTTCCAAGTCCTGATGCTGAATTTATTGCAACAGCTTTTAAAAAAGTGCCATTATCGTTTTTTCCAATAGAATACTCTGTATTTGCTTCCGCACCTCTAACTTTCCTTACCTCTAAAGAAGAAAGCTCTTTTTCTGTAAAATCAAAGACTTTAATGTTCTCACAAAAAGCCGATCCGCATAGAAGGCTTATTGCTAGAGTTGAAATGAAAAAAGTTTTAAACATTTAAACCGTATAGATTATTTTAAAAAATTTTCAACAAATTCAAAAAATCAAATTTTAGACAAATTTTAAACATTCTAATATCGAAATTACTTATTAAATTAATCATATGAAAATCTTAACTTTAACCTTAACACTTCTATTTTTAACTAATTGCTCCTCACATTCTGTTAAATTAGGTAAGAAATGTACTGAATTAGCATCTGACAACACATATGAAAAATCAGTTATATGGATTGTTGATAAAGATAATTTAGATAATTTTAATAGAAAAATTAATGAAAAAAATTGCGAGATCAATGGAGATAATTCTTGAAAACATTATCTTTTTTCGTACTTTTTGTTTATTGGTCAGTAATAATCTTGGCTCCAGTTTTGTCGAAAGACATGAACTTAATTGATAGAGGCGAAATTGTCGTTCCTTTAAAAAAACCTAATAGGTAGATCGACCGCCACTGATATCAAATACCGCAGCGGTAGAAAAAGAATTTTCTTCTGAAGAAAGCCAACAAACTAGAGAAGTAAACTCGTCTAACTCCAAAAATCTCCCTCTCGGAACTTTTGAAAGCATAAATTTTACATGCTTTTTTGACATTTGATCTAAAATCCTTGTCTTAGCTCCAGCTGGTGTAATGGCATTAATTGCAATATTTTTATTTGCTAGCTCTTTTCCAAGAGATTTGGTTAATCCAATCACTCCAGCTTTAGCTGCACTGTAGGCACTAGCATTAGCATTACCATCTTTTCCAGCAACAGAAGCAACATTAACAATTCTCCCATAATTGTTTTTGATCATTTTTGGTATAATGCATTTACAACAGTAAAATGTGCCTTGTAAATTTATTTCTACAACTTTATTCCATTGCCTTACATTGTAATCCCATAACGGTGATGTTGGTCCTGTGATTCCTGCGTTATTAATTAATATATCGATATTGCCTTTTTTTAAGATTTTAGAAACAGCGGCTTTAACTTCATTGAAGTTCGCAACATTAACAACATTATAAGAAAGATTCTTATTATTTATAGATTTTATTGCATCTTTAAGTTTTTTTTTGTCGATATCCCAAATAATTACTTTGGCTCCAGAAATGATAAACCTTTTTGCGATATCGTATCCAAATCCTTGTGCGCCACCCGTTATTACAGCAGTCCGATTTTTGAAGTCAAATTTATTCATTTTATTTTATCGTTTTGCTAAAAGATAATAAGTCATAGATGTTATTATAAGCCCTATTAGCCAAGAGAATGATTGAAAAAATCTTAGATCTGGATTCCAGATAGTTGCTGCAGAAAATATAAATCCAATAAATAAAGAGTATAGGGCTTTAATATGCCATCCTCCTGAATAATAATAGTTACCATCTGTTAAAGAAGAAAAAATATCTTTGTTAGTTATTTTTTTTTGCTTGATAAGGTAATAATCTGTAACAATGATGCCAAATGTAGGTCCAAAAAAACATCCTAAAGTATCAATTACAGATAAAATTCCAATTTGACTTAATATAGGATTCCAAAATATACCAATTATACCTCCAAAAATAATTATTATTAAACCAGAAGTTTTTAATGATAATGCATTTGGTAAAAAATTTATCAAAGTATTTTGCGAAGGTACATAGTTTGCAATCATATTAGTCGATAGTGATGCTGCTAACATAAACATTAAAGCACAAATTGTGAGATAGTTATTATTGAATTTCCCAATTATATCTGTTGGATTAGTAAAAATTTGTGATACGTCAGAATTATTCTTATTTAAAATTATATCAGCTCCAATAACTATAGCTACAGAAACAATAGAGAATATAAGTAAATTTAAAATTAAACTTAAATTACCTTTTTTTAATTCCTTATCATTTTTTACATATCTTGAAAAGTCTCCAAAATTTAAAATTATAATTGAAAAAAAACCAAAAAAGGTTCCAGCAATAGTTGCAACCTCTTTAAAATTTTCTTTTGAATAAAAATTCTCAATATTTATTAAATCAATAATAGAATTTTTTAAATCGCCAAAATTTTCTGAAATAATTACTGTAAGAAAAACTAAAAGTCCTAGATAAACAAATAAACCAAAAAAATTTATTAAAGTTTTATTAAATAAATGACCCTTGCTAAATAAAAAAAATTGTAAAAAAATTGCAAAAATAAACGATGTCCAGTCAATCAGAGTCATATAATAATAAAATGTTTGAAAAATTTCCAGATTTAAAATTGTTTTATCAAACGAAAACAATATTATTCTAAGAACATAACCAAATGAAATAGATATAAAAAATGTTTGTATACCAAACATAAAAATTCCAACGATGCCTCGTATTAAAGCAACATATTTTGCCCCATTAATTCCCATTGAGATTCTTAAAAAAACAGGAAATGGAATTCCATGAATTTGTGAAGGTTTACCAATCAAATTGACAAAGAAATATATTAGCAATGAGCCTATTATAAGTCCTAGTGAAACTGTTAAAAAATTTAAATTATAAACTACGTAAAGTGAAGTTATTAATGAAAAACCTACAATACTTTGAAAACTATTAGCCCAAAAACAGAAAAGGCTTTTCCAAGTCCAAGTTTTGTCTTTAGGGTTAACCGATACGATTTCCCAATTACTCAACGAAAATTTATCTTTATCTTGAATCACTATTTATATATTAAACCAATATATCTTACTGTCCATACAAGAGAGTAGGTAACCATAGTACGATTTTAGGGAAAATTATAATAATAACTAAACCAATTATTTGAAGTACCATGAATTGCATCATGCCAAGATAAATATCTTTTAGATCCCATTCAGGCACAACACCTTTTAAGAAATATGCTGATAAAGCTACCGGAGGAGATAACCAGGCGGTTTGAAGATTTACAGCAACCAGAATAGCAAACCATGTTAAATTAAATCCTAAAGCCTCTACCAATGGTAAAATTATTGGTATTATTATCATAACGATTGGCACCCATTCCAATGGCCATCCTAAAAGAAATATCATGACCATTATCATCCCAAGAATTAAATATTTATTCATTTCCAAACCTAACAAGAATTCTGTGAGTAAAGTTGGTGTCCCAAGCCTA
>MDTG01384637.1_pt1 | contig 10769 bp, 13 predicted proteins | sample 811421 | NCBI WGS metagenome assembly MDTG01 (sample SAMN05326645, study PRJNA326480) | marine metagenome | isolation source: seawater | place: Pacific Ocean: South East | collected 2011
AATAAATTATTTTTTTTGATAAATTTTGAAGATTGACTTAAAGCTTGAGCATGAGAATAAACATTTTTAATTTCTTTTAACTTGGAACCTTTAATTCCAATTAAATTATGATTGATTGGAAAAAAAAACTCTTCATAAATATTCAGTCTGTATTTAAATATTAAGTATTCCACCCCAATATTTCCAGTTGTTTTGTTTGACTCTGGTATAATTGCTCGAACTGCATTATTTGAACTTGCTATTTCAAAACATTCATCAAAAGTTTTACAAGAAATTGTTTCAGCTTCAGGGAACATCTGTTTTGCACAGCTTTCGCTATAACTTCCTGGTATGCCTTGGTAAACTATTTTCATTTTGTTACTTATTCACCAATTTTATGTATTCGTCTAGGTCTTTTTTAGTGTCAATGCCGCTAGAATAATATTTTGCTAATAATACATTAATTTTAATATTATTATCAATAACTCTTAATTGTTCTAATCTTTCATTAATCTCATTTTTGGTTTTTTTTAATTTTACGAAATTTTTTAATGCAGAAAAACTATATAAATATATTCCAAAGTGTTGATATATTTTTTTATTCCTAGTATTTGTAATTTTACGATAAAAATATTGCGCCTCTTCAGTTGAATTGTTTGATATTTTATTTTTTGTAATAACTTTTACTAAATTTTCATTTGTGTAATCATTTTTATTTTTTATATTAAAGGCAAGAGTTGAAATACTTAAACTATTCTCCTTAGATATTTTGTTCAAATTTTTAATATCTAAAGGATTAATCATTGGTTCATCACCCTGAATATTCATAACTAAATCATTATCCTTTAATTTCAGTTTCTTTGAGGCTTCAAACACTCTATCTGTTCCGTTGCTGTGTTTGCTATCTGTCATTATAAAATCACCACCATTTTTTTTAACTTCGATTGCAATTTCATTATCACAAGTTGCAACATAAACTTTTCCAATTTGACTTTTTTTTGCTTTTTCATAAACATGCATAATGAGTGGTTTGCCGTTAATTTTTATTAATGGTTTATTGGGCAGTCTGGTGGCAGATAATCTTGAAGGTATTATTATAAATGATTTGCTCATATTACCAAATTTTATGCGTCTTTGGGACGCAAATTTATAAATTAAATATCGTTTTAATTTTGTTTAACATGCTGTACGACCTTATATATATTAAAACATGGATTCATTTGAAGTAAACAAAATAATAGCTGCAATTCTTCTAATAGCCCTTATTCTTATAGGTATTGGAAAAATTTCTGATATCGCTTTTCATGTAAATAAACCATCAAAATCAGCTTACAAAATTGAGATTACTGAAAGTACTTCGGCCAAAAACTTAACAAATGAAGTAGTCAAAGAGAAGGTTGATATTTCTGCATTACTTGCTTTAGGAAATATTTCTCATGGTGAAAAAGTTTTTAAAAAATGCGCTGCTTGTCATTTAGTGAACAAAGGTGGTGAAAATAAAATTGGACCTGCGCTCTATGGGATACTCGGTAGAAAAGTTGCATCAAAAGATGACTATAAATATTCGAAAGCAATGGCATCTTATGATAAAAATTGGACATTTGAAGAAATGAATGGATATCTAAAAAAACCCCAAAGTTACATCAAAGGAACTAAAATGGCATTTGCTGGATTAAGAAAAGAAAAAGATAGAGCTTCAGTTATATTGTACCTTAATCAAAATTCTGACAATCCACTTCCTTTACCTTAATTTTCCAAAACAATAAAGTAGAATACTTTTTTGAACATGCACTCTATTTGAAGCCTGTAACCAAACATGAGAGTTTTTTCCCAAAAAGATTTCATCACTTACTTCATTACCTCTTGGTAAACAATGTAAAAACACAAAATTTTTCTTTGCATAACTTACTAATTTTTTATTGATACTAAACTTTTTAAATTGTTTTATTTTTGTTTTCTTGTTTACTTTGTCATTGAGTGATATTACTTTATCAGAAAAAATTACATCAGCATTAATAACAGCTTTTTTTGGATCATTATATATATCAATTTTTTTATTATTTTTTTTTACCCAATTTTTAATCTCCCGACTCGGTTCAAATCTCTTTGGACAGCCTATATTTAATTTAAAAGAGAACTTCACAGATGCAGCTATTAAACTATTTAAAACATTGTTTGAGTCACCAATCCAACAGATTGTTAATTTTGAAATAGGTTTTTTTTTTATTTCTTCAACAGTAAAAATGTCTGATAAAACTTGCGTAGGATGAGAAGATGGGCTCAAACCATTGATAATTGGGATATTTATATATTTTTTGAAATCATTAATTTTTTTATCGCTATCTGTTCTTAACATAAATCCATCTCCATAAGTAGTCAGGATTTTTGCAGTATCAGCTATACTTTCTCCTCCTTGTCCCAAATGCATTTCATTTGATCTTAAAGTTAATGTACCTCCACCAAGCTGTTTAATAGCCAAATAGAAGCTCATTCTAGTTCTCAAACTTGCTTTCTCAAACATTTGTATCAATATTTTACCTTTTAAGGGCGCTCCTTTATCTACCTGCAAAGTATTTAATTTTTGTCTTAATTTTTTTCTTTTTCTTGCTTCAAGTAAAATCTTTCTGAGATCTCCGCTTGGTATATCCTTTAAGTTAATGAAATGTTTCATTTAATTCAAATCGTAGCAAACTTTGTCAATAATCTTTAACGCTAAATCAATTTCTCTTTTATTTACGTTTAATGGTGGTAGAATTCTTATAACATTTTCCGCCGCTCTTATTGTTAATAATTTGTCCTCCATTAATTTTTTAATAAAAATCGTCTGATCATTAAAAAGCTGTAAACCAATTAAAAGACCAACTCCTCTAACCTCTTTTATTATTTTAGGATATTTTTCTTTTATTTTGTTTAAACCAGAAATAAAATATACTGACATTTTTTGAACATGTTTTAATAATTCATTGTTTATTTGATCTAAAACAGCATTTCCAACTGCCATCGCAAGTGGATTTCCTCCAAAAGTAGAACCATGTGTTCCGGGAACCATCGCTTTTGAAACTTTCTTTGTCATCAAAACCGCTCCAATCGGAAATCCTCCACCAATACCTTTTGCTATTGGTACAATATCTGGTTTAACTTTGGCATACTCAAAAGCAAAAAATTTTCCAGATCTTCCAATTCCGCATTGAACTTCATCAAGTATTAAAAGTATTCCTTTTTTATTGCATAATTCTCTTAAGGCCTTAATACACCAGTTAGGTATTACTTTGATTCCACCCTCACCCATCACAGTTTCAACCATAATAGCTGCGGTTTTTTTATTGATTAATTTTTTAAGTTGTTTGTGATTGCCATATTCAAAATGATCAAAACCAGGTACTTTAGGTCCAAATCCTTTTGTCATTTTTTTTGAACCACTAGCGTGAATTGCTGCAATTGTTCTTCCATGAAAAGAATTCTTAATACAAATTATTCTAGTTTTATGGTCCTTGCCAATTGAATAAAAATATCTTCTTGCAACTTTTATTGCAGTTTCTGTAGCTTCAGCTCCACTATTTTGAAAAATAATTGAATCGGCAAATGTTTTCTTTACTAATTTTTGTGCTAATTTTTCGCCTTCGGGTATTTTAAAAGCATTAGAAACATGCCAAAGTTTTTTCGATTGCTTATTAATTGCAGAGACTAGTTTATGATTTGAATGCCCAAAAGAGTTTACAGCTATTCCTTGAACAAAATCTAAATACTTTTTACCATCAGTGGAAATTAAAAAACTTCCTTTGCCTTTAATAAATGACAAATTCTTTCTTTTATAATTTTTCGCTAAAGCGCTCATATTTATTTATATTTTTTTTTACTTTATTTGACAGTTAATTTTACAACCTCAAGTTATAAATTTAATTTTTTTTGTTGAAAAATGTAAAATAACACTTGTTTTATAACTATATTATGCAACATCATGTTGTTGTATACAATTTTAACACTAAATATAGTATCTGAATGAGTTGGACAGATGAAAAGGTAAATAAGTTAAAGGAGCTCTGGGGAAAAGGCAATACCGCTAACCAAATTGCCCAAATAATTGGAGGAGTTACCAGAAATGCAGTTATCGGAAAAGCTCACAGGTTAAATTTATCATCCAATATTAAAACAAGAACGACAGCTCAAACTCAAAAGGATTTTAGTAAAAGCGACAGAACGCAAATTAGTCTTAAAGGTAAAAGAGGAAAACTTAAAACATTACTTTTAGATAAAAGTTTTGAGCCAGCTAAAAACTTAAGTTTAGAGGAATTGTCAGAAAATACATGCAAGTATATGGAAGCGAATCCAAATGAAGAAAATGCTAGTTTTTGTGGTAGAAAGACAGTCGAAAAATTTTCATATTGTCCGTTGCATTTGATGATTGTTTTTCAGCCAAAAGGTAAGAAAGATGATATAGTGGATAAAGATGAAGAAGTTCCAAAGTTCATAGAAAAAAAGATCAAGTCAGCCTAATTTAATAATTTATCCTTTGCCTTTTCATATTCTTCTTTCGTCAATATACCTTTATTTTTTAAATCATTTAATTTCATAATTTCACTAGATAGAGATTGTTCTTTTAAAACTTCTTCGTTACTTTCAGATATGTTTTGAGTATTGTATTCATCATTTTCAGTACTATCTTTTAAATTTCTTCTTGCCTCAATACCCATGCTAATTGGCTTAGCAGATATATAAATTACAATTATCAATAAAAATAAACAAATTCCTACAACTAAATAAGTCATCATTTTAAATTATTTTGTGTTGACTGATTAGCAAATTGCCCACCAGTTTTCCAATTATAACTATATTTTTGAATTTCTTCTTCAAAATTTTTTTTTGGTATACATCCTAGATCAATGTTATTTTTATAATTATCTGATTTGCAATTATCATATTTTAGCATCTGTAATTGATCTTCGGTTAATAATGGATTTGGAAATAATTGAAAAAATTTCGCAGAAAGCCTTGCAATAAATAAAGGTAAGGGCAATAAAAATCTTCTTTTATTTGTTGCTATTAGTAATTTCTGAATAATTTCTTTGAATGTTATTACTTCTGGTCCTATACATTCTATTACTAAATTTTCTCCTCTGTTCTCAATCAAATAATAAATTACATCCACTAAATCAGTCACATGGATAGGAGTGAATTTTGTTTTTCCACTATAATATAAAGGCATAACAGGAAATATACTGAGCAATGACATAAACTTTGTAGTAAATTTATCATCTACTGAATATACTATAGACGGTTTAATAATAATTGATTTTTTAAAGTTTTCTCTTACTCTTTTCTCTCCATTTAGTTTACTAATCGCATATTTACTATCAGTAGCTTTTTCAACACCTAAAGCTGATAGATGAATAAATTTTTCTAATTTATATTTGTTTGCTGTTTGAGATAACATTGAAGGTAAATCAGTGTGTATCAATTTAAATTCATCCTTTTTTTTTTTCATATAATATTCCAATTAAATTTATACAAATTGAGGACCTTTTTATTAATTCTTCAATTTTATTTATTTCAAAATTTTTAATTTCTATCAATTCTAAATATCCTGGATTTGCCTGTGTCTTTAAAATATAACCTGCCCTATGAATGTTTCTTGTAACTGCTATTACTTTGTAGTTATTTTTGGTAAGCTTTCTTATTAAATTTCTTCCAATCTGACCAGTTGCACCGAAAAGTAGAATTTCTTTTTGTTTCATATATATATTCTTAAAATGAAATTAGATATTAATTTACACAAAGAGGATTTACCAGATGAAATAGTATTAGGTGACAATATAGCTGTTGATTGTGAGTTTATGGGACTTAATGTTGAAAGAGATCCCTTATGCCTAGTGCAAATTTCAACAGGAAAAAACGATGCTCACATCATTCAATTAAACAGAGAAACATATAATGCGCCTAAACTAAAAAAAATTCTATCTGATAAAAATATTTCAAAAATATTTCATTATGCAAGAGCAGATCTTTTATTTATAAAAAAATACTTAAAAATTAATGTAGAAAACGTTCATTGCACAAAACTTATGAGTAAGTTGGCAAGAAGTTATAGTGATAAACATGGACTAAAAGACTTAATTAAAGAATTCTTAGGAACGGATATTAGTAAAAATTTACAATCTTCTGACTTTGGAGGTAAGCTCACTGATAAACAATTAGAATATTGTGCCAAAGATGTAATTTATCTTCATAAAATATTTAATAATCTTAAAAATATTTTAATTCGAGAAAAAAGATTCAATTTATATGAAAATACAATAAAGTTTATTCATAACAGGGTAGATTTGGACTTAGCTTCATTTAATTATGATATTTGGTCACATTAAAATGAAAAAAGATAAAACAAAAAAAATTGCTAAAGATGTTTTACAATTTGAAATTCAAGCTTTAAAGAATTTAAAGAAGTTTATTAACGACAACTTTGTTAAAATAATAAATGCTATCATCAATTGTAAGGGGGGTAAAATAATAATATCTGGTGTTGGTAAAAGTGGAATTATAGCGAGAAAATGGGCAGCCACATTCTCATCGACAGGAACCCCATCTTTTTATTTAGATGCTTCAAATGCTAGTCATGGAGATCTTGGACAAATAACATCTAATGATGTTGTAATTTTAATTAGCAATAGTGGTCAAAGTCAAGAATTAAAAAATATTATTCAATACACTTCAAGAAATAAAAATATAAAACTAATTGGAATAACATCAAAAAAAGACTCAATACTTTTTAAGAATTCTGACATTAAGTTTTTAATGCCAGACATCAAAGAAGCGGGTCCAGAAAATATTGTACCAACTTCATCTACTACAGCACAATTAGCTTTGGGTGATGCTATTGGTATTTCTTGTATGAATTTAAAAAATTTCACTAAACATGACTTTAAAAAAGTTCATCCAAGCGGAAACTTATCAATAAAATTAAAAACTGTTGGAGATTTAATGATTACTGGTAAAAATATACCTTTCGTAAATGAAAATTTAAAAATGCAAAAAGCTTTAAAAATTATTGAAAATAAAAAATTGGGAGTATTAATTATTAAAGATGAAAGAGGTAATACGAAAGGTATTTTAACAGATGGAGATTTGAAAAGAATTGCTCATAAACACGATAAATTCAACAACTTATCTTTAAAAAAAGTAATGAAAAAAAATCCACACAGTGTTGATAAAGATATCTTGGCAGCTACAGCCTTATCAATTATGAATTCAAAAAAAATCACATCTTTATGTGTACACAAAAGTAGAAAGATTAAAAAGACTATCGGAATTATTCATATGCATGACATTTTGAAGTCAAATATTAATTAATGTCAGTAAAATCGGTGCTACAATTGATAATGTTACTACTAATAGTAATTATTATTGGGGGGATTTATTTTATATATTTTTATTCTAGCCCTTTGGATCTAACAAAAAAAGAGATTAAAAATATTAAAATTGATAATAACTTAAATGATGAAAATTTATCTAAAGAGGAAGAAATTTTGGGAGTCTCGGAAGTGGACGTAAGTAATACAAGTAACAGTTTAAAAAATGAAAGTAAAAATTTTTTAATTGAAGACTCAAAGGAAAAAAAAAATGAAATTCAAAATACTCTAGAAAAATCTGACACTAATCAAAGAAATCTTACAAAAAAAATTGAATACATAACAAAGAATAGAAATGGCGATACATATAAAATTTATGCAGAATTTGGAAAAACAAATGAAAAAAACGGTGATATTTTAGATTTAGAAAAAATTGATGGAATTGTGATACTTGCTGATAATTCTAATATATATATTACATCAGACTTTGCTAATTATAATTATAAAAATCAAAACGCTAAATTTTATGGTAATGTAATAATAAAGTACAATGACAGGATTATCAAAAGTGATAATTTCGATTTAATCATGAAAGATAATATTGCAGAGGCATATAATAATGTTGTAATTAAAGATAGCGAAACGTCAATGAGGGCACAGAATATAATTATTAATTTAGTGACAAAAGATATAAATATCAATTCAAAAAAAAAAGTTAAAGTTAAAAAAGTTAATGGGATTAATTAAAAAATTTAGAATTAAAAGCTATAAAGCAGAAGAAACGATTATAGAACTTAAAAATATTTCAGTTTTTTATAATAAAAGACAAATTATAGATAATTTAAACTTAAAAATAAGAAAACAAGAAATTCTTGGTATGCTTGGACCTAATGGAGTTGGTAAATCTACAATATTTAATTTGATTACGGGTTTAAAAGATCCAGATTATGGTGACATAATAATTGATGGAATAAAATGTAATAAATTACCTATAAATGAAAGATTTGCAAAATTTAAATTAGGATTAGTTCCACAATATGGTGGATTAATACATGACTTATCTTTGCTTGATAATTTAAAATTAGTATCCGAGATACATATTAAAGAAAAAGAATTAAGGGAAATTAAAATTAATAAACTTATTTCTCAATTCGAGTTTGAGCCACTTTTAAAAATAAAAGCCAAGCATTTATCTGGAGGACAGAAGAAAAAACTTGTGATTGCCATGTCTTTAGTAAATGATCCCAAGATATTATTACTTGACGAACCATTCGCAGCCTTAGACATTCTTACAATTAGAATGTTACAAGAGATAATACTTAATTTACAATCAACAGAGGAAATATCTGTTGTTGTTTGTGATCATCAAGCTAGAGATTTACTAAATTGTGTTGATAGAGCAATAGTCTTATCAAATGGCAAAATTATTGCGTCAGGAAGCCCTAATGAGGTTATCTCAGATAAGGCAGCAAAAAATCAATATTTTGGTGATGAATTTAATATAAATTAAATCATCTATGTCTAGTCATATTATAATTAAAAATAAAATAAGATCATTCAATAAAAGAATAACAGTTAGTGGAGATAAAAGTATATCAATTAGATGTGTGCTTCTTGCTTCTCAAGCCATAGGAACCTCAAAGATTTTTAACTTACTTGAGTCAGAAGATGTAACCAATGCACTTAAATCAATAAGGAAACTGGGAGTAAGTTACAGAAAATTTAAAAAATTCTATAAAATAAATGGCTATGGTCTAAACAGTTTTAGCAGAAAAAAAAAAATAATAATTGACGCTGGAAATTCTGGGACATTTGCAAGATTAGTTCTTGGCACACTTGTAAATACAAAAAATATAGTAAAAGTTATTGGAGATAGAAGTTTATCAAAAAGGGATTTCTCTAGAATTACTAATCCTTTAAAAAAGTTTGGAGTTAACATTAGTTCTACAAATAATTGTCTTCCTGTTGAAATTGAAGGATCGGAGTATTTAAGGCCAATAAATTATTATGAAAAAATTGGAAGTGCACAATGTAAAAGTGCAGTCATGTTAGCTGCAATTAAGACTCCAGGCACGACAAAAATTAAAGCAAAAAAATCTAGAGATCACACTGAAATTCTTTTAAAAAATCTAAAAATTCCAATAAAGATTTCTAAAAAAAAAAAATTTGATTATTTTGAAATTAAGGGACCATCAAATTATAGCGGATTTAACTATAACGTCCCTGGTGATATAAGCTCAGCAGCTTTTTTTTTAGTTATGACACTTCTATGTAAAAGATCTAAGCTTACCATATCCAATGTTAATATTAATAAAACTAGGACTGGCATAATCGAAATATTAAACAAAATGAATGCTAAATTAAAATTAAAAAATAAAAGAATTTATAAAGGAGAGTTAACAGCAGATATAGTGGCTGAAAGTAAAAGTAATCTTCAAAGTATTGACTGTCCAAAAAATATTAATAGTTCTGCAATTGATGAATTTTTGATAATTTTTCTAGTAGCGGCTAAAGCAAAAGGTGTATCTAAATTTTATGATTTAGGAGAAATGAATAAAAAAGAAAGTCGAAGGTTGGATATTGCAATTAATTTTTTAAAGATGATTGGTGTTAAAGTTTCGAGGAATAACAATTCAATAAAAATTTATGGAAATCCATCATTAAATTTAAATGGGAAATATGAAATGAGAGATTTTCAAAAAGATCATCGTGTTTTTATGATGTCGTGTATTGCGGCATTAACATTTGGTGGTAACTGGAAAATACATAACAAAGAATCAACAAACACGTCATTTCCAAATTTTTTTAAAATAATGGGAAAGCTAGGTGTAAGATTAAATTGAAATTAAGAAAAGATATTATAACTGTGGCAATAGATGCACCGGCAGCTGCGGGTGCTGGTACACTAGCAAAGCTGGTTGCTAAGGAATATAACTTAATATATTTAGATACTGGAAAAATTTATAGATTTGTAGGATTATTAAGTTTAAATCATAGAGCAAAGTTCAATTATAAAAACATTAAGTACGAAATTAAAAAATTAAAAGTAAAAAAATTGAATGATAAGAAATTACTAACAGATAAAATAGCCATAGCAGCAGCAAAAATTGCCAAAGACAAAAAAATTAGAAAAATTATTAAAAAATTTCAGACAGATTTTGCATATAATCCTCCAAAAAATTATTCAGGTTCAGTACTTGATGGAAGAGATATTACATCAGTAATAATGAAAGATGCTATGTTTAAGTTTTATGTTACTGCCAATATGAAGGTAAGGGCAAGAAGAAGATATTTAGAATTTAAAAAATTAAAAAAAAAAATTAAATATCCTGAAGTTCTAAAAAGCATTAGAAATAGGGATTATTTAGATAAAAATAGAATACATAGCCCTTTAAAAAAAACTAAAGATTCAATCTTGATAAATACATCTAAATTAAGTAAGAAAGCGAG
>MDTG01052347.1_pt1 | contig 10768 bp, 10 predicted proteins | sample 811421 | NCBI WGS metagenome assembly MDTG01 (sample SAMN05326645, study PRJNA326480) | marine metagenome | isolation source: seawater | place: Pacific Ocean: South East | collected 2011
AATCAGTCAGATGACTTCAAATTAAGCAGAAGTAAGTTCTCTGACTTCCTAACTTGTAAAAGATGTTTCTACCTAGATCGCGTTAAAGGTCTTAAACCACCAGGAACTCCAGGTTGGAGTTTAAATGCGGCAACTGATGAATTATTAAAAAAAGAATTCGACTATTGTCGAAGTCACCAAATTCCCCATCGACTCTTTGATTCTTATGGATTAGAAGACGTCGTTCCATTCGATCATCCTGAAATGGACCATTGGAGAGATTCGTTACATCATGGATTAATGCATAGATATAAAAAAAAGAAGAATATTATTTTATCGGGAGGTATAGACGATCTTTGGCAAAATACTATTAAGAGGAAATTAATAATCGTAGATTATAAATCTCAAGCAAAACTAGGCCGTGTAGATAAGATTGATTATCTTAAAGATCCATATCATGAAGGATATAAGATACAAATGGACTTTTATGCATATCTTCTTTTAGGTATGGGATTTAAGTTAGATTCAACTTCTTATTTTCTAGTTTGTAATGCTAAAAGAGATGAGGATGGATTTCAGAAAACTTTAAATTTTGATGAGTATTTAGTTCCTTATTTATGGAATATAGATTGGATTGAAAATAAATTAGAAGAGATGATAGATGTCATGAATTGTTCTGATATACCTCAACCTAATATATCTTGCAAAAATTGTGCTTATTCAGAGCAATATGCCAAAACCGTATATAAAGAAATAAATATTGAGCAAAGTGAAATACAAGGAAATTTATTTTAATAATTTCTTTAAATTTCAGAAGTTTTTATGATGATTTTTATAAATTTTATTTTCATAATGATTTTATGAATTGTCAAAGTTAGGCTAAATAATATCTTCTGAAATTATTTTTGTAATTGATTAATAAGGTTTTGAATAATGCTGATGATGTTTTGTTTGTAAGAATCACGAAATTTAATAGAGAAGTGGAATATTTTTAATTTGGAAAACATTCCTTTTAAAAATGATTCACTGAAGAAACCCTTCCTTTAACTTTTTAGATTTAATACCATCCTTTATTTGTATAATTTATAGAATTATATTTCTTCTAATAAATCATTTTGATTAATTAAAATAATTAGAAAGATTAGAGGGATATTAGAACAGTAATCAGGACAGTTTTAAGAATAGTTAATAGAACATAAATTATAATAGTTTCGATGGAGCAATATAGTGATATTTATAGTCTATTAAGCAAATATTAATTTAGGCAGTTCTTTTTGAAATTATTTTTGTACTAAATGTTTGTACAGTTTATAAGTTCCTATTGGAATTGATTATAATGTATTTTTAGTATATATTTGGAACAGCTCAACTTAGTCTGATTAATAATCCTGTTATAATTTTAGGAGGATTTCTTATAACTCCAGAAGCATATTTCGATATAAAGAATATTTTGGAAGAAAGCAGTAATAGAAAAGTTTATATTGTAGATATTCAAAAAATTGATTGGTTACAATCCAGTACCTTAAAAGGTTGGATTAATATTCTTGATAAAGTTCAAAAAACTGTTTCTAAAGCAATCTTTGAGACAGAAGCTGAAAAAATTGATTTTATTGGTCATAGTTCGGGTGGAATTATGCTGAGGCTTTATCTTTCTGATAAGGAATTTGGAGGCAAAAAATATAATGGAAAGTTAATTACTCAAAATTTAATTACTTTAGGTAGTCCTCATCAAGCATTAAAAGCTACAAAGTTGAGAAAATTTGTTGATGATGAATATCCTGGAAGTTTTTTTAATGAAGTTAACTACATATCTGTAGGAGGTAAAGTGGATATTCGATCAAAACAATCTTCCTTTTTAACAAAATATTTTGCACGTAGCTCATACAAGTCAATTTCTGGGACTTTGAATATTGAAGGTGATGGCTTGGTTCCATTGACTTCATCTTTGCTAGAAGGTTCTGATCACATAATTCTTCAAGATACTTTTCATGGAGGGATATTTGGAGAATATTGGTATGGTTCTAAATCTAAAGTGAATGAATGGTGGAGAATAACCAAATTATAAATTTCTAATAAAATATATTTGGAATATTTAATGAATTTTTAAAAACTAATTGTATGTAAATTTGTAACTTAAAATGCGATAATTCATAGTATTTTTTTTATTTAATTATCGTTTAAAAGTATTAATTTATCTCAATGAATTTAGAAAAACACGTCAATGTTGAGCTTGATTGGAATATTAAGGAATTTAAAGAATATGTTTTTTCTTACTATGGTACAGGTGGTATTGAAGATATTGGTGCAACTAAAGAACAGATCGAGTTCGCAACTTTTAAAGTAATTGAATACTGCTTAGAAACAGGAGAATCTGATATTCAAGGGGCTTTTTCATCTGATTTGAATTTAATCAAAGATATTTTAATCAAAGAGTTTAATTTGAAGAGTTAAAAATTAATTAACTTGAAATTTTTTATTAATAAAGGCAGATTCTGTTTGAACTTTAAGCTTCTCAAAATAATTCTGTTGTTTTTTATTTCCCGAAGAACATTTAATACCAAAAAGGAGATTAATGTCTATTTCATGAAAAATATTTTTGTTTGAATTATGGTAATAACTATTCTTGCTCATCAGAAAAAAATTTGACAGGACTATAAGAATGCCAATTGATTAATTTGAATGGAAGAGTGCAAATACTTAGTCGTATCAAAATTTATACTAAATGTATATTTAGATATGAATTTAAAAAATTTTAATACAAACTCAAGGATAAAATAAATTATTTTTTCCATAGGGTACATTTATCCTCATAACTTTTTTGTTTAAATGAGTTTCTGTACTTTGAATAATTTTCATTTGTAGTCAAAATCAAAGAGGTTTTTTGAATTGGCACATGTGACAGTTGAAGTAGGTGACTATCTGATCAGCATTCCTGATTGGTTAGGGTTATATTAGTTTTGTGTGTAGGAGTAAGTGATAAATTCAGTGGAAACATGGAAACACTTGAATTTATTACTACAAAAAAGGCTCATCCGAAAGGGTGAGTTTTTTTTTTGATAATTTTAAGCAGAGTATACATAAATACGAAAATACCCATAACACATCTATGGCTTGAAAACTTTGTTAAAAATTTTTCAAAGTTGATGGTTTATTTGTGAGTAAATTTATCTTTTTTTAATTTATGTTTTAGTTAAATCAATTAATTACTTTTAAATTCGTAATGTTTTAAATTTAAACAAATTTGATAATCTAATAATCTTACTAATCAATCCACATGTCTATTTTTTCAGTTTGCGCCTCATCTGTTTTTTTCTCTTGCAAATAATTTGTATTTTTTGGTAGTTCCGTTTTTATACCCTGAGATGTTCTTTCAAATTTCTTTTTGATGCCTTCTAAAATCATCTCAAAGTTATCACTAAAAAAATTTTCTATTTCTTCCCAAGCTTCTTTCTCTTCCTCATCTCCGATAGTATTTTTAATTTGGTGACTAATATTTTCATGTACGAATTTTTTTAATTCATATTCACTCATACTCTTCACTTTTTCCTCAATGTAATATTCTTTAAGATCTTCAAGTTCTGTTTTTGAAAAATCTGAATAATTGAATTTGCTCTTTTTCATAACTTAAGAATATATTTTCTAACATAATCCATTTTTTCTAACTTAAACTAAAAATTTATAACGATTTATTAGAAATTAGCTTGTAAGAATTCTTAGGAAATTAAATTTAAATATGAACATATATTCATTAAATCATCTTGGATTATTAAGGAAAGATTAAAAAAAACAAAAGAATTTATAAAATTATGATCTTTTATTAACCCTCTCAGTGCAGCAAAACCACTGTCTTGACTGAATTTAGATGTATTTTTTAAATAAATTACTAATTAACAAATATCTGCAATAAATAAAATTTATTGAGAGAATATTACAAATTTAATAAAAACAAAGATTGATAAATATGAAAACTACAATTCTTTTAATTGAAGATGATCGCGATATGCGTGATCTAGTTTCTGGTCATCTTGAACATTCAGGCTTTGATGTTCTAAAAGCAGATGACGGTATTAAAGGTCAAGCTCTCGCCTTGCAATATTCACCTGATATTATTTTGCTTGATTTAATGCTTCCAAATGTTGATGGTTTAACTCTTTGCCAGAGACTGAGAAGAGATGACCGAACATCAGGTATCCCCATCTTAATGGTGACTGCATTAGGCGGTCTTAAAGATAAAGTAACTGGTTTTAATTCAGGTGCTGATGACTACATTACAAAGCCATTTGATTTAGAAGAATTGCATGTAAGGATTAAGGCCCTGTTAAGAAGAACCAACAGAGCTTCGTTGAATTCTAGTAATCAGCAAGAAATTCTTAATTTTGGGCCTCTTACTCTTGTACCCGAAAGATTTGAAGTTATTTGGTTTGATTCTCCAGTTCGTCTTACTCACTTAGAGTTTGAGCTTATACATTGCTTATTGCAAAGACACGGACAGACAGTTTCTCCAGCATTAATATTAAAAGAGGTGTGGGGTTATGAGCCTGATGATGACATCGAAACAATAAGAGTTCATGTAAGACATTTGAGAACAAAGTTGGAACCTGATCCTCGTAAGCCAAAATTTATCAAAACTGTCTATGGAGCTGGTTATTGTCTTGAGCTGCCCACAGGTGACCAAGTTGTAGTCGCTAAAAAAGAATATATCGATTCAAGAGAAACTAATTTAATTAATACATAAATTAAAAATCTTAAGATTTATCCAAAGATATTTCTAACAAGCCAACTTCCCAAGATAAACGAGGATTTAATCCATCTTTTAGATTATTTTTAATACTTTCTAAAGCAAAAGCAATTTTTTTGTTAAATGTTTTTTTCCACCAACAATATTGGATATAATCTAATAAATATTCCTGACTTTCTAATGTAATGTTATCATGAATATTTTTTGCTATATAAAATATCTTTTCATAATCATAAATAGGGTTTTCCAAATCCAATATTATACTTTCAGGAATATTCATTAATTCTCTTATGTTTCGATAAAGTTTTCCTGGGGATCCATTAGAAATAAAAATTAAATTTTCTAAATTTAAGTATTTTTTATTATTGAATCCCTCAAAATATTCTGATTTAATTATTTTTTCTTTTAATTCCTTATAAGAAAAAGATGAAAATTTTATTTTTTGGCATCGAGAAATAATAGTATCTAGGATTAGATCGATTTTTGTCGTTATTAAAATAAAAATTCCATTTGAAGGTTCTTCTAAAGTCTTTAATAGGCAATTAGATGAGGCTTCATTTAAAAAATCTGCATCATTAATGACAATAAATTTCTTATCAGCTTCAATTGACACTCTGCTCAAAAAAGTATTTATTGATCGTATTTGATTAATCCTTATAAGAGGCTTTTGTTTTTGTTTGATATCTTTATCAATTTCAGATTGATTAATTAGATTTGCTTTGATTAAATATGTTGGTTCAATAAATAAAAAATCTGGGTAATTATTTTCTCTAAGTTTTTTTATTACTTGCTTATCTAAATTATTTTCATTAATAATTTGTGATATAAATTTCAAGGCCTCATCTTTTTTTCCGACATCCTCTGGTCCATAAAATATGTATGCATTAGACATATTTTTTTTTTTAATTATTTGTTTTAATGTATTATTTTCAAGATTATTATTTGAATAATTAAAAGCCATATAATTTTTAATTTTAATTTAGCTAAATTTCCTCATAAGGGTTTTTTTTATTGTATTGGTAATATGTTCTTTATTATTAGAAGCAGAGATTACCACCCAATTATTTTCCTGTGCAATTTTCTTAAAGCCATTATTAACTTTCCTTAAAAAATCAATACCTTCAGATTCAATCCTATCTGGAATTTGATGTTTTCTTCTTGCAATACTTTCTTCAGGAGAAATATCTAAGAAAAAAGTGATATCTGGTTTTTCTCCTTGACAAGCTATGTTCTCTAATTTTTTTATAGTTTCTATATCAATATCTCTTCCATATCCCTGATATGCAAGCGTTGAGCCAGAAAATCTGTCACTTAAAACCCAATCTCCTTTTTTTAATGCAGGAGAGATTATTTTTGTTACATGTTCTGTTCTATCAGCAGCATATAAAAGTAGTTCCGTAAGCTTTGAGGGTGCATTATCATCATTGTTTGATAAAATTAATTCTCTTAACTGTTCGCCAAGTAAACTTCCTCCAGGTTCTCTTGTTTTTATAATTGAAGAAGTGTTAGATATAAATTTACTTTGATTAAGCCAATTGTATATCTCATGAATTTGGGTAGTTTTACCGCAACCATCAATACCCTCAAATACTATAAATTTTCCCTTCATTAGTCTAAGTCTAAAGAAAGTGCATTAAGAACAACTGTAATTGAACTGATTGCCATTAATAGTGCAGCTATGGAGGGAGATAGGAGAATACCAAATTTAGGGAAAAGCATCCCAGCCGCAAGAGGAATTGCAATTAAATTGTATCCAAAAGCCCAAATTAAATTTTGTTTGATCTTTCTTATGGCTTTTTGTGCAAGAGATAAAGCATAGTAAATCCCATTTAATTTATTCCCCATTAAAACAAGATCAGCATTGGCTTTGGCAATTTGGGTCCCAGAACCTACGGCTATCCCTAAATTTGATGCTGCTAAAGCAGGCGCATCATTAATTCCATCACCAACCATGGCAACTTGAAAATTATTTTTCAATTGCTTTAGACTTTCAAGTTTATTTTCTGGTAGTAGTTCCCACTTCAATTGTTTTTTATCGCATTTAAGAGTTTTGCCAAGTTCAATAACTGTATTTTTTCTATCTCCACTAAATATATAAATATTAAATTTATTTTTTCTAAGTTTTTCAAAAGTCGATTGTACGTCTTCTCTTAATAAATCTCCAATTAAAATACAACCTAATAAATCTTTACCAACACTTACACCAATAATTGTATATTTTTTCATATCCTCCGAATCCGCTATTTTTAATGTGGAATCAATAATTTTTACACCACTATTTTGCAACCATTTAAGATTACCAACTTTTACTTCATCTTTAATATCTTGTAAGGTTCCTGATATGCCTTGTCCTGATTCTGTCTTTATGCTATTTATTTGCAATAAATCTATTTTTTCTTTTATTGATTCTCTTATTAAAGCATTTGCTATGGGATGACGACTTTCATTCTCTAAGCTTGCAGCAACTTTGAGAAGATAGTTTTTATCAGAGGAAGAAATATAATCAACTATATAGGGTGAACCTTGAGTAAGTGTTCCAGTCTTATCAAAAACGATGGTATCAATTTTTGATGCCATTTCAATTTTATCCCCTCCTTTAAATAAAATTCCTTTTTTTGCTGCTTTACCAGAGGCGACTGTAATTACGGTAGGAGTTGCCAAGCCTAGAGCACAAGGACATGCTATTACTAAAACTGCAATAGAGAGCTGAATAGCAAGGCTTAAAGAAGTATTTGCAGTACTTCCTAGGGAATTATGTAAAGAATGGTTGGAGTGTAATTCAATAATTTCTTGGTTTTTTTCAAGTAGATTAGGCCATATATTTGGTGCTATTCTCCACCAGAAAATGAAGCTAAAAATAGATATAGATAGGACAAAGTAAGTAAATTTTCCAGCAATAATATCTGCTAATCTTTGTATTGGTGGCTTTTGAGATTGAACTGATTCAATAAGATTTACTAGTTTTGCTAATGAAGTTTGTGAACCAACTTTTATAACTTTCAGCTTTAGAGTAGAGTTTAAGTTAAGAGTACCGTTTAGTAAATTATCATTTGGTTTGACTTCAACTGGTTTTGATTCTCCAGTTATATGAGATACATCTATGAATGATTCTCCCTCTATTACTAAACAATCTGCTGGTATTCTGTCACCTGCTAAAACTTGTATTTCATCTCCGGGATGTAAAGTGTTAACTCTTACAGATTTTAAATTTTTATCTTTATCAAATAAATAAGTAGTCTCAGGTTGTAAATCTAGTAATTCACTAATGGAAGAACCAGTCTGAAATTTTGCTCGGTCCTCTAAAAATCTTCCCAGCAAAATAAATCCCAACAACATAACAGGTTCATTAAAAAAACAAGGAAAACCCGTCTGAGGAAAAATTACGGATAATAAACTTGTTAAATAAGCACTAGTGACTCCAAGTGCAACAAGCGTATCCATATTTGGTCTATTTTTAATGAATGACTGAAAACCCTTGATTATAATTGGTCTTCCAGGAAACAATAATGCTATTGAAGCGATAACTGCATGAAAAAATATATTGCCCAAGAAAGGCGAATTAATATATCCACCCTCTGCTAGATGGCCTAATACAGAAAATAAAAGTAATACAAATGCAAAATTTAGTTTTTTCCATTGATTTAACCATTTATATTTTTTATTTAGCTCAGCTTTATTAATTTTTTCTAAAAAATTATCATTGGATATTTTTGAAGGAAAACCATTATCAGAAAGACTTTGAAGAATTTCAGTTACATCAAAATTATTATTTTTAATATCAAAATATGCACTTTCTGTAAGTAGATTTACGTTGACATTTTCAGTTTCGTTATAGTTATTTAAAATCTTTTCAACAGTTTGAACACATCCTCCACATTTCATTCCGCTAATATTTAGTTGAATATTTTTCATATGTGCAATTGAAAATTTGTATTTTCAAAGAAAAGGACCTATTATTTAATAATAATAAATATTTGTAATATTATATTAGAAATTAGATCTAAATTAACTCTTTATTTTTCCCGTGCCAAGTAACCAAAACAGAGACAACTTTATAGATAAAGCTTTTACTGTTATTGCAGAATCAATAGTAAAAGTTTTACCAATAGCTGAAAAAGAAAAAAAAGCATATATATATTACAGAGATGGTTTAGCTGCTCAAAATAATGGCGATTATTCTGAAGCACTTGAATATTATCAGGAGAGTTTGACACTTGAGGAGAGTCCTATAGATAGAGGAGAAACTTTAAAAAATATGGCGATTATTTATATGAGTAATGGGGATGAAGAACTCGCTATTGAAACCTATCAAAAGGCATTAGTTGAAAATCCTAAGCAACCCTCTTGTCTTAAAAATATTGGTTTAATTTATGAAAAAAGAGGTAGATATGCTGAACAGGATGGTGATTTAGATCAAAGGGATATTTGGTTTGATAAAGCAGCAGAAGTATGGGCTAAGGCAGTGAGACTATATCCAGGCGGTTATTTAGATATTGAGAATTGGTTGAAGACTACTGGGAGAAGTAATATAGATGTATATCTTTAGAAGTCGATTTTCAATGAGAGAGCAAGAGCTTCTTGAATATTGTTAACTGTAATAACTTTAATATTTTGAAATTCTTTTAATTTATAGTGTTTCGGCTGGGGGACTATTATATTCTCAAAGCCTAATCTCATACTCTCGTCTATTTTTGATTGAATCGAATTTGTCTCTCGAACCTGACCATTTAATCCTAATTCTCCAATAAATGCACAATTTTTTAAAGGAAGTTGATTCTTTAAGCTAGATACTATAGAAATTGCTATAGCTAGATCAGATGAAGGATCATTTATCTCAAATCCTCCTGCAGATGCAAGATAACAATCATAGGAAGACAAATGAATTTTAATATATTTTTCTATAACAGCTAAAATCTGATGTACTCTATTTAAACTTATTCCTGTAGTGGTTCTTTTAGGATTAGGGTAAAAACTTTTATTCACTAATGCTTGAATGTCTACAGCAAATGATCTGGTTCCTTCTAATGTAATTGTGGTCGCCACGCCTGAAATATTTTCATTATTAGTAAAACTTGAATTAGGGTTATTTACTTCATTAAGGCCATTCTCTTGCATTTCGAATACGCCAAGTTCTTGTGTCGCACCAAATCTATTTTTGACCCCTCTAAGTAATCTGCGTGAAGCAATATGATCCCCCTCGAAATTCAGAACAACATCAACAAGATGTTCAAGAGTCTTGGGACCTGCGAGTGATCCGTCTTTTGTAACATGACCGATTATGAGAAGAGCAATATCATTTTTCTTGGCAAAATTTTGTAACTCTGAAGAACATGATCTGACTTGAGATACTGAGCCGGATGCGCTTTCCATTTCAGAATTATTTATAGCTTGAATGCTATCAATTATGGTAATGGTGGGCTTAATTCTTTTAATTTCGTTGATTATGTTTAGAAGATTATTTTCTGCCAATATTCTTAAATCAGAGCTTTCTTGATTTAATCTTTCCCATCTTATTTTTATTTGATCTAGTGATTCTTCTGCAGTTACATACAGAACTTTTTCTAATAATGAAATTTTGGCTGCGGATTGAAGTATTAATGTGCTTTTGCCAATTCCTGGTTCCCCTCCAAGTAGGACTATGGAACCATGAACAAGTCCTCCCCCTAAAACCCTATCAAATTCTTTAAAACCACTATTAATTCTCTTAATTACTTGACTTTTAATTTCATTGAATTCTTTAGATCTTGAATGTTCATGATCAAAAAAGTTTTTTGATAAGGGCCCTTTTTTTTCTTCTATGATTGAGTTCCATTCCTTACAATTCATGCATCTTCCAAAGTATTGCGAAGTCTCTGAGCCACAATTTTGGCAAATATACTTTGAAAATTTATTTGGCATTTTTATTTTTTTTAGAAAAACTGACAAACATGTTTGGGATATGGACCCTTTACAAGTTAGATTAGAATAATATTAAATTCACATACTGATTAGCTAATAACAACAAATGGCTGGATCAAGTCAAACAAAAGAAACAATTCTCGTTGCCGATGA
>MDTG01430299.1_pt1 | contig 10768 bp, 10 predicted proteins | sample 811421 | NCBI WGS metagenome assembly MDTG01 (sample SAMN05326645, study PRJNA326480) | marine metagenome | isolation source: seawater | place: Pacific Ocean: South East | collected 2011
CAAATCTTCAGATTTTACTAAAATAAAAAGAATTATAGATGATTTTAGTAAATTAAAAATATTAGTTATTGGAGAAACAATAATTGATCAATACTCTTTTTGTGAAGCTATTGGAAAATCAGGTAAAGAGCCAATGTTAGTTTTAAAAGAAGTAAAACAAGATCAATATCTTGGGGGTGTTCTAAATATTGCAAGAAATTTGTCTGAACTTTCAAAAAAAATTACAGTAATTTCCATGATTGGAGAAAAAAAGGACTATTTGTATGATATAAAAAATAATCTTACTAAAAATATTAAGTTAAGATTTGTTTATAAGGAAAATTCACCAACAATAGTAAAAAAAAGATATGTCGATAGCATAAGTGAAAGTAAGGTTATAGGTATTTATAATTTAAACGATGAAAAATTAACAAAAAAAGACGAAAATAAGTTTAATAACATAATTAAAAAAGAAATAAGAAATTATGATTTAGTAATTGTTTCAGATTATGGCCATGGACTGATTTCAAAAAGAAGTGCAAATTTAATATGTAAAAAATCTAAATTTTTGGCCCTTAATGCACAAGTTAACGCATCAAATATAGGCTATCATACAATTAGAAATTATAAAAATTTTAATACATTGATTATAAATGAAAAAGAAATCAGACATGAAATGAGAGACAAAATTAGCAAATTAGAAAATTTGATGAGCAACTTATCAAAAGATAAAAATATTAATAATTTAATTGTAACTATGGGAAAAAGTGGGTCTATCTTATATAGTAAAGATGAAAACAAATTTTTCTACTCTGAAGCTTATGCACATAAAATCGTCGATAAAGTAGGAGCTGGCGATACAATGTTATCAATTATTGGACCTTGTTTAAAATCTAAATTAAAAATTGATATTACTCTTCTGGTAAGTTCTCTAGCTGCAGCTCAATCAGTAGAAACTATGGGAAATAGAGATACGATAAATAAAATGAAAATGCTAAAAACCTTAGAAAATATATTGAAATAAGATGATTTTAGAAAAAAACTTAAATAATTATTGGAGCAGCCTGGAAAAAAAATATCCATCCCCATCTTATGTTAAAAAAGTTAAAGAACTTGATTTTAGATTATTAAAAAAAGCAATTGATACTAAAAACAAAGTTTTTCTTAAAAAATTGATTAAAAATATGTATTTAAAAAAAGAAGCCTATATTTTAAAATATTCAGCTAATAAAGAATTAAAAGAGACAATTATTAGATTAGCAAATCATTATAAGAAAACTAAAAAATCAAATTTCCATAAAATGTTGGATGGTACTCCTAACTTTCACAGAGTTATTGATAAAAAAATTACAAAAAAATATAGTTTATTTGCAATTAAGCATTCATTTTATTTTTATAACTGGAATGTAAAAAGTAAACTAGAAAGAAAATTGAAGAATGGAGTATATAAACATTGGAGATATGTAAAATTTCTTGCAGGAAATGGTAAGACAAAATTTGAAAGAAATATCCCAAGCGATGGCCAAATAGATAGACTTCAAATTGTTCGTTATCCTGCTGGTGGTGGTGAACTTAGAGATCATGTAGACCCAAGAAAAAATCAAAGGGTAGTCTCTGGAATTATAATGAGCAAATTAGGTAAAGATTTTCAAAAGGGTGGATTTTATTTTAAATCATCAAAAAAAAATAAAATTAATATTGAAAAAAAATTAAATGAGGGTGATGCAGTTATTTTTTATGGATCTATTGCTCATGGTGTAGAAAAAGTTGATCCAAAGGAAAAACTATCCTGGAAAACCAATAAAGGTAGATGGTTTATAGGAATGTTTGTAAACGATAGTGACCATGTTAAAAATAGAATTACCGCAAAAGATATAACAGGAAGCATTAAAAATAATTATTAATTAATAATAATGTTAAATTTAAATTTAGAAAAAGAATTTTTTGGTAAAAGAATAATTGTAACAGGGGCTTCCAGAGGACTTGGAGCTATGGTGTGCGAGGCTTTAGCGAGAAGAGGAGCTAAGATTGCAATGCTTTCTAGATCAAAAAAGGATATGGATAATTTGAAAAAGAAGTTAATAAATCCATCAGATCATATTTCAGTAAAAATAGACTTATTAAAAAATAGTGATATAAAATTAGCAATAAGTAAAGCGAAGAATTTTCTTAAGCAAATAGATATAGTTTTACATATTGCGGGAGGCGGACTAGGGCTGAAAGAAACATTAATAAATAACACAGATCTGAAAACGCTTTTTCAAATAAATTTGGGAGCAGCTGCAGAAATTAATAGATTAGTGGTCAGAGATAAAAGCAAAAGTCAAAAATTAAAATTAATTCATGTTGGGTCAATAGCCTCAAATGAAGCAGTTGCATCTGTTGGATACAATGTAGCTAAATCAGCATTGTCTACTTATGTGAGAAGTCTTGGTAGAGAACTTTATAAAAATAAAGTTATAGTTACAGGAATATTGCCCGGAGGATTTATTGCCCCAGGCAATGCAATGGAAAGATTTAAAAAAAAAAATATAAAGGAATACAAAAAATTTATCAAAACCAGACTTCCAAGAAATGAAATGGGAAATGTTAATGAAATTTTGCCAATATTGTTATTTTTATGTTCAAAACATTCTTCAATGATGGGAGGATGTTTAGTTCCAATTGATGCAGGAGAAGGAAAGGCCTATCAAATTTAAAAAATATTATTTAATTTAAATGAAAGAAAAAATCTTAAACGCAAATTTAATTAAAAAATATCATCAAGATATAGTTTTTAATTATGCCGAATACCCAACCAAAGATCACTGGAGTTTTAAATTTAACAGTGATGACTATAAAAAAGCTTTACTTAATTGGATACCAAATAATCCTGATAAAAAAATATTTTTTTATGTTCACATACCTTTTTGTGAACAGTTATGTTGGTTTTGTACGTGTAGTAAATTTATAACAAAAGATTATGGCAGAGTTAAAAGTTATTTAGAATATTTATTTAAAGAAATTGATCTTCTATTTAATTTTTTAAATGACAATAAAATCAAATTGAATGTTGGAACTGTTTTTTTTGGTGGTGGGTCGCCTACAATTTTAAATAAGGAAGATTTAAAAAAACTAGTTGATAAATTAAAAAGTGTGTTTGATTGGTCTAAAGTTGATTTTTTTACAGTAGAAAGCGATCCTAGGAGAGTTGACGAAGAAAGACTTATTTACAATCATGAAGTATGTGGAGCAAATAGAATTTCATTTGGAATGCAAGATTTAGACGTTGAAGTTCAAAGACGAGTAAATAGAATTCAACCTGCAAAACTTTTTGAAGAAATTCTTACTGATAGAGTTAGAAAAATTTATAAAGAAATAGCTTTTGATTTGCTCATAGGTCAGCCCGGCCAAACTGTTGAAACAATGTCAAAAACTTGTGAAGAAATAATAAAACTTAGACCTACTTTAGTTCAACTTTCTTTAATGGCTTTCAAACCTTGGGTAGCTAAGTATCAAGTTCAAATGTTAGCAGAAGGTCCGTTACCAGACTTTTTAGAGAGAAAAGAATTACTTGAGGTTATTCATAAAAAACTTAGAGGTGCCGGTTATGTTAGAACAGGGTTTGAATGTTACTCTTTACCAGATAGTCCAATGACAAAAGCGTATGAAGATGGTGAAGCTCATTACGGAGCGTCTGGCCATCAACCTGGTGGAAGAGCAAACTTTATAGCAGTAGGAAGTTCTTCTATGAGTAATTTAGGAAATGATTATTATGTTCAAAATTTTTATGATATTCCTTCTTACCAAAAAGCTTTGGATAAAGGACTGTTACCAAGTTTTAGAGGCATGAAACTATCAAACGATGATAAAATTAGGCAACATGCTACACAGCAAATTAGAAGTTATTTTAAGATTGACTTTAAAAATTTCAAAGAACAATTTAATATTAATTTTTTAGGATATTTTTCAGAAGAAATTAAACTTCTAGATAATTTGACTAAAGATGGTTTAGTAGAAATTTCAGAAAAAAATATTCTTATTACTGAAATAGGCAAAGATTTTGTCCAAAATATTATGAATATTTTTGACAAATATGATCCACCCAAAAAATCTTATAAAGACAGATTAGCTACTGTAAAAAAAGCAAAAGAGGCTCAAGCAGCAGTTCAAGAAAAAATATAAATAATAAAAAAATTAGATGAAATACAGAAAGTTCTCCAACTTAGGGTGGAATGTGTCAGAAGTAGGACTGGGATGTTGGCAAATTGGATGGTGTTGGGGGGATATTTCTGAAAGTGATTCCAAAAAAGTTTTAAATGAGGCTCTAAAAAATGGAATAAATTTTTTTGATACTTCGGATATGTATGGAGATGGAAGGAGTGAAAAATTTATTGGAGAGATTATAAAATCTACTTCTGAAAAAATATATGTAACTACAAAACTGGGAAGAAGAACACGAGGAACAAATTATCCCAAAGGTTTTAAGGAAAAAAACATGGAAGAATTTGTTGACAGATCATTAAAAAATTTAGGCGTAGATTGTATAGATCTTGTACAATTACATTGTCCTTCTAGTGAAATAATATCAAATGTAGAAACTTATAAAATAATGGATGACTTAATTAAAAAAGGCAAAATTGCACATTATGGAGTAAGTGTACATAAAATATCAGATGCGATGGAAGCTATTAAATTTCCAAATGTTAAAAGTATTCAAATTGTATTTAATATATTTAGACAAAGGCCGGCTGAAATTTTGTTTGAGGAAGCTAAAAAGAAAAAAATAGCAATTATAGCTAGAGGACCTCTTGCAAGTGGTTTGCTCACAGGACACATAACAAAAGAAACAAAGTTTGCTGAAAATGACCATCGTAATTATAATATTGACGGTAAATTTTTTGATGTAGGCGATACATTTTCAGGTGTTAAATTTGAAAAAGGACTTGAGGCAGTTGAAGAATTAAAAAAAATATTACCCGAAGGCTATTCATTGTCAGATTTAGCACTTAAGTGGATCTTAATGCATGATGCTGTTAGTGTAGTAATACCAGGTGCTGTAAATAAATTTCAAGTTGAGAAAAACGCAAATTCATCAAGATTAGATGGCATATTCCCATTATTAAATAAAATTTATTCAGTCTATGATAAGTTAATTAAACCCGATGTGCATCACCGTTGGTAAGAAAATAATAAATGAAATATAAAAAATTAGGGATTACAAATTTGGAAGTAAGCAAAATTTGTTTAGGCACAATGACTTTTGGTGAGCAAAATTCACAAGAAGAAGCTTTTCAACTTATGGATCACGCTTATGAGAGAGGGATAAACTTTTTTGATACGGCAGAAATGTATCCTTCGTATCCAAAAAAAGAAACTTATGGAAAATCAGAGCAAATTATTGGAAATTGGCTTAAGTCTAGAAATAATAGAGATAAAATCATTCTTGCCTCTAAGATTGCATCAAGTCACCCAAAAGGAATAGGAGCAACAAAACTTTCTTGGATAAGAAAAGGGGGAGAAAATTTAAAATTTGATAAAAAAAATATGAATGAAGCAGTTAATGAAAGCTTAAAAAGACTACAAACAGAATATATCGATTTATATCAGCTTCATTGGCCAGAAAGAAAGGTAGCAATATTTGGAGAGTTGGATTTTGAATATGATTCAAAAGATAATAAATGGACACCCATTTATGAAGTGCTAGAAAATTTACAAAGTATAATTCAATCTGGAAAAATTAGATATGTAGGAATTTCAAATGAAACACCATGGGGCACTTTAAATTTTTTACAAGCAGCAAAAGAAAAAAAGCTTCCAAGAATTATGTCTATACAAAATGGTTATAGTCTTGTGAATAGGATTTTCGATATATCTAATTCAGAGATATCCATGAGGGAGCAATGTGGGCTTTTGGCATATTCTCCGTTAGCCGGTGGTAGACTAAGTGGTAAATATATATTTGATAAAAAACCAAAAAATTCTCGATTTACTTTGTGGCCGCAGAGATTTTCAAGACACAATACTAAAAGAGGAGAAATAGCGATTAAGAAATATGTAGATTTAGCAAAAAAATATAATATTACACCAAGCACTTTTGCAAATGCATTCGTGCTAAGTAGGCCATTTATTACAAGTAATATTATTGGAGCAACTTCTATTCAACAATTAAAGGAAAATATTAATAGTATTAATATAAATCTTACAGAAGAAATGATTAATGATATTAAAAGCATTCATTTGTCAGATCCAAATCCTTGTTACTAATTTAAAGATAACTAACTTATAAAATAATTATATGGATTTAAAAAAAGAACTAATTTTTGGAAAAGGATACTCAGTATTTTCAATAGAAAAAATGGACGTTTTTGAAAATTTAAGATCTTCTTTTGTGGATAGAATAAAATTTTCAAATATTCATGATAAGAGTGTTGACAATGTTAGAAAATCTTTAGCAAAAATGTCTAAGGCTGAAATAAATAGATCAATGATTAATTTACTATCTTTTACAAATTTGTCTGAAATGATGATAAATTCTTGTTCAAATATAATTGAATTATTATGTGGAAAGGAACTTTTCATTCAAAGAAGAGCTCACACAATAATTAATGTTCCTGGAGAAGGTCAGGCTAAACAATGGGCACATTATGAGTTAATGTCTGGAATTTCGCCTTTCACATATGTTATTTGGGCTCCACTTCATGATTTAGATGATCAGGGAGGAGTTTATTATATAGATTTAGATAAATCTTCCAAAATTATGAAAGATGAAGAAAAAAAAGGAATAGTCAATGGTACGAAAGTTTTAAATTTGATGGATCATCAAAAACCTACAAAATTAAAATTCGGACAAGCAATTATATTTAATCCATTTGTTCTTCATGGCAATATTGCTTTTGAATCGAATTATGCTCGAATAGCATGCAATGTAAGATTTCAAAGTTTTAATAAACCTTTGTTACAGAAAAATAGCGACTATCTAAAATATTATAAATTACCTTAACAAAATATTTAATGACTGTAGCCACCATAACTACCGATGTAAATATAGGTCCATTTAAAATACCAAGCAATGGACAAAATATGATAATGAATAACTATGCCGAAAGGAATAATTTAGTTGTTGAATTGGTTATTCCAGAACCAATGATGTCGAATGCTCTGGAGACAGTTCAGTGGCTTCATAAAGAGAACAAATTAAGTAAAGTAATATTATGTTCTTTTCATCAATTACCTCAAGAAGAGGGTAGAATTGAAAAATTATTAAATAACATGGAAAACGTAGAGTTTCATTTTGCTCTTGAAGGAATTAGTGGAAAGGGAAAAAAATTTCTAAAAGACTCAATTAATGAGGCAAAAATATTTAAGAATGCTGACTATATTGATAGTACCAAATTAACTTGGACAAAATTATTTGAAATGATGAAAGAAGATTATAAAGGTAATCAATGAATAAAACAGATAGATCTATCGAATTAGAATACTATATGAAAGAAGGTATATCACCAGTTCACTACAAAATTAAAAATTTAAAAAAACATTTTCAAATTCGTTCAAGTCTTTATAGATTACTTGGAATAATTCCAAATTTTTTTAACAGAAAAGATGTTTTAGAGGTAGCCCCAGGTTCTGGACATAACAGCATTTACACAGCAACTTTATTGCCTAAAACATACGATCTTGTAGAACCAAATCCCAAAGGATGTGAAGATATTAATAAAACTTTTAAATATCTATCGTTCAATCACACTAAACCAAAATTAAATAAATTATACTTAGAGAATTTTAAAAAAGATAAATTATATGACATTGTAATTACTGAAGGATGGCCAGGTGGATTTTTAGACTTTGATAAAAAAATGTTGAAGAAATTATCATTGTTTGTAAAGCCAGGTGGAATAATGTTAATTTCTTTTTTTCCACCAATTGGAGGTATGGCCACCTACCTGCGTCGTTTAATAGGACATCGACTAATATCTAAAAAAGATAATTTAAAAGAAAAAACTTATATTTTAAAAAAAGCTTTTAAATCTCACCTTAATAATTTAAAAAGCATGGGAAGATCCCAAGAACATTGGATACAGGATAGCATACTTAACCCATATATTTGTGTTGCACATAATACGCCAAAGCTTTGTACCAAAATTTTAGATAATAAATTTGAAATTTATAATTCAGTACCAAAATTTTCTAACGATTGGAGGTGGTATAAATCTCTTTATGGAAAAAAAAAAAAATTTAACGAAAATTTTATTTCAGAATATAATAAAATGAGTCATTGCATGATTGATTATAGAATTAATGGATCAGAAAGATCAAAACAAAAAAATATCAAGCTTGAAAAATTATGTTTTAATTTTGCTTCAGCTACTGATAAAAATGAAAATTATGGTAAAGATAGATATATTAAAAAGGTTGAACCACTTTTGTCTGGTATAATAAAAAATTTAAAAAATGATTTACCTAAAAACACGATAAAATCTTTGGTAGAAGCAAATAATTTATTAAAAAAAGAAACTTTAAAAATTAGCGATGTGAATAAGATGAGGCATTTTCCATCTTTATTTGGACGAGAGCAATGTTATTTGTCTTTAACAAATAGACAAAATAAATAATAAATAATAAATAATAATTTTTAACGACTCTATGAAAATTTTAATTACAGGAGGGGCTGGATACGTAGGTTCAAAGTTAGTTCCTAAATTATTGGAATTAGGTTATGAGGTTACAGTTCTAGATCTGATGATTTATGGTGAAGACGTATTGGATGATCATAAAAAATTAAAGAAAGTAAAAGGTGATATTAGAAATAAAAAATTATTAGAAAAAATTATCCCAGGACACAATGCTGTATTGCATTTAGCTTGCATATCTAATGATCCTAGTTTTGAGTTAAACCCTATCTTGGGTAAATCTATAAATTATGATGCATTTGAACCTTTAGTTAAAATTAGCAGACAAAGTAAAGTTAATAGATTTATTTATGCTTCATCTTCATCAGTATATGGAATTAAAAAAGAAAAAGACGTTACAGAAGACATGACTCTTGAACCATTAACTGAATATTCTAAATTCAAAGCAGACTGTGAGAAAGTATTAAATAGTTATAAATCAGATGAGTTTATAACAACTACCATAAGACCTTCTACGGTATGCGGGTATGCTAAAAGACAAAGATTAGATTTAGTAGTTAATATTTTAACAAACCATGCATTTTATAATAGAAAAATTAAAGTATTTGGTGGCGACCAAATGAGACCCAATGTTCATATTAATGATATGGTTGACTCTTATCTTTCTGTTTTAAATGCAGACCACAATAAAATTAATGGAGAAATATTTAATGTTGGATTTAAAAATCAATCAGTTAATGAATTAGCAAATGACGTAAAATCTGTCATTGGAGAAGACATAAAGATAATTAATACTAAATCTAATGATAACAGATCATACCATGTAAGTTGTAAAAAAATTAGTGATGTTTTGGGATTTAATACAAAGCTTACAATAAAAGATGCTGTCTCTGATTTAAAAAATGCATTTGAAAAAAAATTAATAAAAAATTCATTTGAGGATGAAAAATATTTTAATATTAAAAGAATGCAATCAATTAATTTATTTTAGAATGGTAATTTCAAAAAACTTTTATTCAAACAGGATAGTTAAGAAACCTTGGGGTTATGAATATGTTATTTATAATTCATTAAATCGATTAGCTATTACCTATGTTTATATTAATAATAAAAAAAGCACCTCATTACATTGTCATCCAAAAAAAAAGACCGGTTTTATAATTTTAAAAGGCACAGCACTTGTTCAAATTGGTATTTATAAAAGAAATAAAAAACGTTTTAAAAGTCTATCAAGATTAGTTTTTAGGCCTGGTTTATTTCACTCTTTAAAAGCTATTTCAAAAAAAGGTATGAGTGCATTAGAGTTTGAGATCCCATATAAAAAAAATGATTTGATAAGATTCGAAGATAAATACGGTAGAAGAAATAAAGATTATGAAGGAAGTAAATTCACATCTATAATTAAACCTAATTTAATAAAATTTGCAAAACCTTCAAAAAAAAAAAGAAACACTTATCAATTAGATGGCGTGGAAATAAGTATAGAAAGAACTAAAAATTTAAAAAATCTTTCCACACAAGATGCAAATTCTTCAACAGCAATATTAGAGGGAAAGATTACTGATAAAAAAAATCAAGAAGTAATTTCATATGGAGAAATAGTTAAATCAAGTACATTAAAAATTTTATCAAAAAAATATAAGATAAAGAAACCTTTATTAATATTGAATGTGAAAAAAAATAAATGAAAGTAAGATACTCCTATTTAAGACAGCAATTTTCTAATTGTGATAATTTGTGGAAAAAGCTAAAAAAATTTGTTTATACAGGCGATTTTACATTAGGCAAAGAACTGAAAATTTTTGAAAAAAATTTTGCAAAATTAATTGGCACAAAATTTGCAGTTGGAGTTAATTCAGGTACAGATGCAATTAAATTAGCATTAAGGACCTTAAATGTTAAAAGTGGTGACGAGGTAATTACAGCAGCTAATACATTTGTTGCAACAATTGGTGCGATTACAGAGATTGGAGCTAAGCCAGTTTTTGTTGATTGTGATAATACCTTTTGTATGGATGTGTCAATGATAGAAAAAAAAATTACAAAAAAAACTAAAGCAATTGTGCCAGTTCATTTTACTGGTTATATGACCAATATGCCCAAGTTAATGAAAATTTCAAAAAAATATAAAATACCTATAGTGGAAGATGCTTGCCAATCTATATTAGCAAATATTA
>MDTG01109294.1_pt1 | contig 10767 bp, 13 predicted proteins | sample 811421 | NCBI WGS metagenome assembly MDTG01 (sample SAMN05326645, study PRJNA326480) | marine metagenome | isolation source: seawater | place: Pacific Ocean: South East | collected 2011
ATTCCAGCATCTACTATGACTGGGACTTTTGACTGCTTTATTATCATAGAAATATTAAATTTATTTTGTATACCTAATCCTGATCCTATTGGTGATGCCAAAGGCATAATAGCAGATGCGCCGCTATCCTCTAATTTTTTTGCTAGCAAAGGATCGTCAGTGCAGTAAACCAATACTTTAAAACCCTCTTTTACCAAAACTTTTGTTGATTTTATAGTTTCAATCATATTAGGATATAAAGTTTTTTTATCACCCAAGACCTCTAACTTTACTAATTTCCAACCTCCCATTTCCCTTGCTAATCTTAATGTTCTTAATGCATCCTCAGAACTAAAACATCCAGCGGTGTTAGGTAAAAAAACAATTTTTTTAGGATTGAGATAATCTGTTAGAATTGGTTTTTTTTTATCCAATATATTAACTCTTCTAATTGCTACTGTAACCATATCAGCTCCAGAGGCTTCAACGGCCTTAGCAGTTTCTTTAAAATTTTTATATTTTCCTGTGCCTACAATTAACCTGGAGTTCAATTTTTGATTAGCTATTTTAAAAATATCTTTTTTCAACTTATCCACCTCCAATGAAATGTACAATTTCTAATTTATCATTATTTTTTAAAATTTTATTTTTATACTTTACTTTAGGGATAATCGCGCCATTACACTCAATTGCAATTTTTTTATAACTTAATTTGTATTTTTTTAACAAATCCATTATTGAAAAATTCGATTTAATTGTAATTTTTTTTCCATTTAATTGTATTTTTGCCATAATTGAGCTAATCAATGATTATAAATAAATACGATGAGAAAAATTATAATTCTTAATGGACCAAATCTCAACCTTTTAGGTGAGCGGGAAAAAAGTCAATATGGAAATTTTACCCTAAATGATGTAGAGAAAAATTGTCAAAAATTCGCAAAAAAAAATGATATAAAACTGTCTTTTTTTCAATCTAATATAGAGGGTGATTTAATAAATGAAATTCAAAAATCTAGACTTGATCAAAATGGTTTAATAATTAATGCGGGAGGGTATACTCACTCATCGGTATCTATTCATGATGCTCTGAAAATATTAAAAATACCTATAATTGAATTGCATATTAGTAATATTTATAATAGAGAAGATTTTAGACACAAGTCTTTGATCAGTAAAGTGGCGAAAGGTGTAATTTGTGGTTTTGGTGAAGAAGGTTACATAATGGCCTTAGAGGCGATGAATAAATATTTAGAAAAATGAAAATCGATAAAAAATTAATAAATGATCTTGTGGAAAATTTAAAAGAGTTCAATCTTACTGAACTTGAATATCAAGAAGGCCAAACGAAAGTTAAAGTTTCGAGAGCATCAAGATCTTTAGAACAATCTAAGACAAATACTGTTACGCCTCAAAATAAAGCAGTTCTGAATAATGCAGATAACAATGAAGGTACTAGAATTAAATCACCTATAATTGGAACAGCCTATTTAGCTCCAGAGCCAGGAGCTAAAAAATTTGTTGAAGTGGGAGATAAGGTTAAAAAAGGTCAAACAATAATGATTGTTGAAGCAATGAAAACAATGAATCATGTTCCTTCAACCAATGACGGTGAAGTTAAGAAAATTCTTGTAGAAGATGGTCAACCTGTTGAATTTGGACAGACACTTATTCTTTTAAAATAAAATAATGTTTAAAAAAGTATTAATAGCTAACAGAGGCGAAATAGCTGTTAGAATTATAAGAGCTTGTAAAGAGTGGGGTATTAATACAGTTGCAGTTCACTCGGATGTAGACTCAGACTCAATGCATGTAAGGCTTGCTGATGAGAGTGTATGTATTGGTTCTCATCAACCACAAAATAGTTATCTGAATATTTCCTCTATAATGTCAGCTGTAGATTTAACAGGAGCAGAGGCAATCCATCCGGGATATGGATTTTTATCCGAAAACGCAAAATTTTCAGACGTCGTAAGAAAACATGGAATTAAGTTTATTGGTCCTAGTGCCGATATAATATCAAAGATGGGTGATAAAATTGTTGCAAAAAAAGTTGCGAAAAAATATGGTTTACCGATTATTGAGGGATCTGAGGGAGCAGTGAAAAATCTAAATGAAGCGAAATCTATTTGTAAAAATATAGGCTATCCAATCTTAATTAAAGCTGCTGGTGGTGGTGGTGGAAAAGGTATGAAAATCGTGGAAGAAGAGAGTCAACTTGAAAATCTTTTTTTGACAGCAAAATCAGAGGCAAAAAAATTTTTTGGAAATGATGAATTGTACATTGAAAAATACTTTAAAAACCCGAGACATATAGAAGTTCAAATTATGTCAGGTAAAAATAAAACAGTACATTTAGGTGAAAGAGACTGTTCTGTTCAAAGAAGACATCAAAAGCTAATTGAGGAAACACCTAGTCCAGTTCTTACAGAATCTCAAAGAAAAGATTTATTAGAAAAAACTGTATCAATGGTAGAAAAACTTAATTATGAAGGTGCTGGAACTGTAGAATTTATTTATGAAAATGGAAAATTTTATTTTTTAGAGATGAACACGCGGGTACAAGTGGAACATCCCGTTACAGAGGTACAAACTGGTATTGATATCGTTAAAGAGCAATTATGGATTGCATTTACTGGAGACACAGCACTTAAGCAAAGCGATATAGTTCCTAGAGGTCATTCTATTGAATGTAGAATTAATGCAGAAGATCCAGCTTTAGATTTTCAACCAAGTCCTGGGGTCATAACTGTTTGCCATCAACCTTCCGGTTTTAGAACAAGGGTAGATGGTTCAATTTTCCAAGGATGTAAAATTACACCTTATTATGATAGTTTAATCGCTAAAGTAATTTGTAAAGGAAGAAATAGAACTGAAGCTATTCAACGAACTTTGAGATCTTTAGATGAATTTGTGCTTGAAGGTATAACTACTACTATTGATTTACATAAAAAAATATTAAATCATGAAAAGTTTATAAAGTCGAATTTTGATACTAATTGGTTAGGAAAAGAAAAATTTTATTAAACGTTAAAACAACTTTCCAATTGCAGGTCATAGATAGCGTGATCAAAAGGCGTTAAATTAGGATCTGATGAAAAAGTCCAACCATTAAATATGAAAACTTTTTCATTTTCACTTTTTGTAAGATCTTTTACTTGCATGTAAGCTACGTCATCAATTTGATTGTTTAATTTTACTTTTCCACATTTTAAGATTTTAATTTCAAGTGGTCCAAATTTTTTTACCTCATCTAAATTAACTAAAATTTTTGATGATTTAGCTGTTATTTTATCTAAACCAATCAATACAGCATGTGGGGCTAGTAAAAGATTTTTTTTTCCAGTTTTATTTTTAATTTTTTTATTACTAGTTTTGTTATCATTTTTTTCATCAACTTCCTCAAAACTTGGTTTTATTTGATCAAGATTTATTAATGGAGCAGTAGATATTTTATCGTTCGCGCTTAAAAAATTAAAAAAAAGACAAGAAATAAAAAGATAAACTATTTTTATATTACTTCCAACTTTCATATTTTTTTTCCACATGATTTTTACGAATTTTTACAGGTTTATAGCTTTTTTTTGTTCCTGTCATGTTTTGAGAGTGCTCTTTCTGCCAATGATATTTTTTTTCCTCTTTGATGTCAGGGATTTTGTCAATTGTATGGTGCATCCATAAGTACCATTCGGATGTAATTTTTGTAGCCTCTATATTTCCAGAATAAATGACCCATCTTTCATCTTTCTTATTTTTATAGTATTTGTTACCAAACTTATCTCTGCCGACTAATTTTCCAGAAAATAAAGTTTTCAGGAAAGTTCCAAAAGTTTGATTATTCCACCAAGTAAAAATAATTTTCAAGCTCATTAAAGAAATTTTAAATCCACACAATTGTTAATTGTATTAAAATACAATAGACACTAAGAGTATTTAATATATATCATTATATATAAAAATTTCAATTAATTATGAAAAAATTCATAGTAGAAACGTATTATACATGTACTTTTAAAACAGTTCATACACTTAATGATCTAAACGACAAAGAGTTATCAAAAATTGATAGCAGAACTGATGGGAATGTAGAGGTATTAGACGTAAAACTAAATAATCGAAAAACAAAGAAAATTGGAGAAACAAAAAAAACTAACAAGGAAAGTGTTAAGGTAGATGGTTCGATTTCTCAAGCTTTAACAAGCAAAGTAAAAAATAGTAATAAAATTGATACGAATAATCAGACAAACTTAAAACTAAAAAATAAAGCTCGTTTTAAAATGCCTGATAGGAGAAAAGGGTATATTCAAAAAGCTCAAATAGGTGATCATAAAGTTTACTTACATACTGGCGAATATGACGATGGTAAAATTGGAGAAATATTTATAGATACTAATAAAGAAGGTGAACTAGTTAAGGCTATGATGAATAACTTTGCTATTGCGATTTCACTTGGGCTTCAATATGGAGTACCACTAGATGAATATGTAGATGCTTTTTTAGATACAAAATTTGAACCATCTGGCAAAGTAGTTGGAAATGACAGAATTTTAAGCGCATCCTCAATTTTAGATTATGTTTTCAGAGAATTGGCAATATCCTATTTAGGAAAAGAAGAATTAGCACATACTCCTTCTATCGCAAGTTCAAAAAATGTCAATCAGGACAATACCGATGAAAAGTTTTTGAATATTGTAAAAAATATCACATCAAAAGGATTTGTAAGAAGCAATTTAGAAGAAAAATTGGTAGATTTATCTGACGTTAGAATAAATCTTAAAACAAAAAACTAATTTTTTTTGATATTAATCTTTAAACCTAATTCTTTTAATTGTTTTTCATTAACCTCTGAAGGGGCTTTCATCATTAAATCTTGAGCATTTTGATTCATTGGAAATAAAGTTATTTCTCGAATATTTTTTTTGTTAGCTAATAACATAACTATTCTATCGATGCCTGGTGCTATTCCTCCATGTGGAGGAGCTCCGTAACTTAACGCATTAATCATACCACTAAATTGGTTGTTAACATCTTTCTCGCTATATCCAGCAATTGAAAACAACTTGTACATCAATTCGGGAACATGGTTCCTTATAGCTCCTGATGATAATTCAACTCCGTTACACACAATATCATATTGAAAAGCTTTAATTTCAAGTGGTTTATTAAAATCTATCTTTTTCAAATCTCCTTGTGGCATAGAAAAGGGATTATGACTAAAATTAATTTTTTTTGAAACTTCATCAATTTCATACATTGGGTAATCAACTATCCAACAAAAAGCAAATTGGTTTTCGTCAATTATGTTTAAATCCTCTGCTATCTTATTTCTTGCAATAGATAATATTTTTTCTACTTCATCTTTTTTACCACAAGCCAAAAAGATACTGTCACCTATTTTTGCTTCACATATTTTCATAATTTCAATAAGTGCCTTTTCGCCAAAAAATTTTCCTACAGGTCCTTTTCCTTTTAATTTTCCCTCTTTTTCAAATGTAAAATATGCTAAACCAGATGCTCCTTGTTCTTTTGCCCATTTATCAATATTATCGAAAAAACTTCTAGGTTTGTCTTTAGTGTTTTTTGTAACTATTGCTTTTACTTTAGCTCCAGTATTTACAAGTTTTTTAAAAATATCAAATTTTACATCTTCTCTAGAAAATAATGCGGTTACATCTTTAATTATCAGTGGGTTTCTAAGATCTGGTTTGTCTGTACCATATTTTTCAAGAGAAACTGCATAAGGAATCCTTGGAAATTTCTCATATAATATTTTTTTAGTAGAAAACTTTTTAAAAAGATTAATCATTAATTTTTCTACAACATTAAAAATATCTTCCTGCTCCACAAATGACATTTCTAAATCTAGTTGATAGAATTCTCCCGGACTTCTATCTGCTCTTGCATCCTCATCTCTAAAACATGGAGCTATTTGGAAATATTTATCAAATCCAGATACCATTATAAGTTGTTTAAATTGCTGAGGAGCTTGAGGTAAAGCATAAAATTTTCCAGGATTTAATCTACTTGGGACTAAGAAATCTCTTGCACCCTCCGGACTTGATGAAGTCAAGATAGGTGTTTGATACTCTAGAAATCCCAATTTTAACATTTCAGATCTTATAAAAGAAATTACTTTTGATCTAAGAATTATGTTTTTGTGCATTTCATCTCTCCTTAAATCCAAAAATCTATATTTTAATCTTAATTCTTCTGGATAATCTTGTTCACCAAAAACAGGTACAGGTAATTCTTTGGCAGAAGATAAAACTTCTAGAGATTTAATTATAATTTCGATTTTACCTGTCTTTAAATCTTTATTTTCTGTTCCAGGAGCTCTCTTTAAAACTTTTCCAGATATTTTAAGAACTGACTCGGATTTTATTTTTTCTAAAATTGTAAAAATTTTGTTATCATTTTCAATTACACACTGTGTAATACCAAAATGATCTCTAAGATCTATAAATAATAGATTTCCGTGATCTCTTTTTCTATGCAACCACCCAGATAGCGATACTTCTTTATTGATATCAGTTTCGGTTAATTCTGAACAATTATGAGTTCTATACTTATTCATTTTTTAATACTTTTTTTATTAAATTAATATTTATTGATTTTCCAGAAGATAAAGATAATTCGTCAACATCTTTTAAGAATTTGAAGATTTTTGTGTAAGAACGATCAACATTCTTTAAAATAAAATCAGAGATTTTAGGACTTAAACTTATTTGTTTATCAGATAAGGACTTTGAAATAATTACTTTAATTAAGTCATCTGTTGGGAGTTCGATTCCAATGAAAACAAAACTGTTTATTCTAGACACTAAATCATTTAATTTAAATTTATTCATTTTTATTGGATTGATACTATTTATTAATATATAATTTTCTAGTTGTTTAGACTGATTTAAAATTGAGTATAAAAGCTTCTCATCGATATTATTTTTATAATTTTCTATTACAAGACATGTGTAATTTTCAAGTTTACTGACTAGTTTATTATCAATATTTATTGCATCAATAACTTTTGTATTGCTTATTTTTTTTTGCAATATTGAAGTGAGATGTGTTTTTCCAGATCCTTTTTCACCAAAAACGTTGAACCATTTTCCAGCCCAGTTAGGCCAGCTCTCTATCAATTTAAAAGCTGAAAAATTATTACTTGATACGTAAAAATCTTGCTCAAAATATTTTTTTTTGAAAGGAAATTTAAAAATTAATTGACTCATTAAATTAACTTAATTCTCCATCGATCTCCAATTAATTTTAAAATAATTTTTTCTTTTTCTAATTGCTGAATTATTTTATCTAATTTACCCAAATATTTGATTTTTAAAAAAATATTTTTATTATTAAACTTATTTACAATTATATTTTCTATAGAGTCAATTTTTTTCAACCTTTTATTTAATTCAGCCAGATTATTATTTTTGTCAATAGTGAATTGTGTATTCAAAAATGATGGAGTTTTTATATCAACACTATTTAAAGACTTTATTGTATTGATTAAATCTTTTTTAATTAAAATTATAATATTATCGGAAAATTCTTGTTGATTATTAAATGTATTTTTAAAATTTAAATTTTTATCAACATTTTTTCCTAAAATTTTAGATCTTAGAAAAACTTTTTTCTCTTTTGTGTTTTTTTTTTGTATAATTATAAATGATAAATTTTTTCCAGAATATTCTTTAAATAATTCGTTAATGTCCAAGTCAAGTATGTTATTTTTATTTTCATTTATTATTTGTATTATTTCAATATTTTCTTGTGGTAAGATAAATTCAATTAAATCGTTTTCATAAATTTTATTCCATTTTTCGTAAAAGATATTTTTGTTGAAAATATAAAATTGTTCATTGTCTTCAAGTATGGGTAATAAGTAGATTTCTTTATCAGAAATTTCAGAATATGAAATATTTTTTTGAAAAAATAGATTGTGTATTTTTTCTTTATCAAAAAGAATATTAAAATAAATTTTGTTATCGTTTTCATCATTGCTTTCATCGATTTGGTAATATGCTACTAAATCTTTAATTTGACGTAAGCTAAGACTGTTTAGAAATTTTTTATCATTTTCAAGAATAATTTTTTCTTTTAATATTTCAAATCCATCTTTTATCGCTTTATCTGCTGTTTTTTCGTTTGAAACATTTTTTTCTTTTATAACTGGAATATTATTAACATAAAAAATTCCTTCTTGAGATAAAAGGTTTCCAGTTTTGTGAAAAATAATTAAAATAAAAAATATTAAATTTAAAAATTTCATAAAAAATTAAATACCATTTTTATAAATGAATAATACACAAAATAGTTACAAAAAAAGTGGAGTAAATATTTCATTAGCTAACAAATTAGTAACCCATATAACTAAATTATCTAAAAAAAATGTCAAAAAAACGAGATATAGTTTAGGCAAACATTTTATAGGGGGATTTGGTTCTTTATTCGACATAAGTCAAATTAAGATTAAAGACCCGGTCATAGTATCATGTACTGATGGGGTTGGAACAAAAATTGACCTTGCAAATAAATTCAAAAAATTTGACACGATTGGAATTGATTTAGTAGCTATGTGTGTAAATGATTTAATTGTTCAAGGAGCAAAACCTCTATTCTTTTTAGACTACATAGCTATAGGAAAATTAAATTTATCAAAAACAAAAAAAATTTTAAAAGGAATATTTAAGGGATGTGAAATCTCTGGATGTGAACTTATTGGCGGAGAGACTGCCGAGATGCCAGGAATTTACTCTGAAGATAAATTTGACTTAGCTGGTTTCAGTGTAGGTATAGTCTCAAAAAAAAAAATTTTAGGTAAATTTAAAGTTAAAAAAAATAATGTAATTCTTGCGATACCTTCTAATGGCATTCATTCAAACGGATACTCTTTAGTTAGAAAAATATTAAAAAGTTCAAAAATTAGTAAGAAACTTAAAAAAGAATTAATTAAGCCTACTAAAATTTATTCCAATGAAATTATTAAGTTATCAGAGAAAGGATTAATAAATTCCTCTGCACATATCACTGGCGGAGGTTTAGTTGAAAATCTATTAAGATCTGTTCCTAAAAATCTAACTTTAAATTTGGACTTGTCAAAAATTAAAGTAAACAAAATTTTTAAATGGTTGAAAAGTAAAAATATTTCTGATGATGAAATGTTAAAAACATTCAATTGCGGGGTTGGATTTTGTATTATTACTCACAAGAGAAACATAGAAAAAATTAAAAAATACTTTTCAAAAAAATTTGCACCTTACGAAATAGGATACATCTCAAATAATAAGAAAAAAATAAAATTATATAATTCTCTCAAATGGTAAAGAAAAAAGCTTGTGTGTTTATTTCAGGAAAAGGATCAAATCTAGTTAATTTAATAAAGAAATCCAGAGAATATAATTTTCCAATCACAATTAAATTAGTAATATGTAATAATAAAAATGCGTACGGTATTAGCTATGTCAAAAAATTTTCTTTACCATTATTAATTATTGATACAAGTTTGAGAAATTATGAAAATATAATATTGCGTAACTTAGAAAAATACGACATTACTTTTATTTGTCTAGCAGGTTTTATGAAAATACTTTCTAATAAGATTTTGGATAAGTATAGAAATAAAACTATTAATATTCACCCTTCTCTGCTTCCAAAATTTAAAGGTTTAAACACTTACAAAAGAATCTTAGATAAAAAAGAGCAAAAAACAGGTTGCACCGTTCATTTTGTAAACGAAAAATTAGATAGTGGTAAAATTATTACTCAAAAATTTTTTTATATTCAGAAACAAGATAGTGAATTTAGTTTAAAGCAAAAAACACAAAAATTAGAAATTTATGCTTTGCCTGAGGCTATTATAAAAATTTTTAGAAATAATTCTATTTAAAAAAAAAACTAATTTCTTTCTTTGCATTTTCAATAGAATCTGACCCATGCACTGAATTCTTGTCAATTGATATACCGTACATTTTTCTTACGGTATTTTCTCTGGCTTTTTTAGGATCAGTTGCTCCCATTAATTTTCTATTATTCAAAACTGCATTGATCCCCTCAAGTATCATTACAACTATTGGTCCAGAAGAAAGATAGCTACACAAATCATTATAGAAGGGTTTGGATTGATGAACTTTATAAAATTCTGCTGCCTCATCCTTTGTAATATGAATTTTCTTATCTTTTTTAATCGATAGACCATTTTTTTTAAAAAAAGACTTTATTTCCCCTGTTAAATTTCTTTCAACTGCATCAGGTTTAATTATTGAGAGAGTTTGCTCCAACTTACTCATAATTCTTTTCTACTAATTGATTTAGTAGTCTTACTCCAAAACCTGTAGCTCCACCAGAATTCAGTGCGCCTCCATATTTTGAAAATGCCATTCCCGCTATATCTAAATGAGCCCAAGGTGTTTTATTTAATATAAATCTTTGCAAAAATTGAGCAGCTGTTGTTGATCCAGCTCCACCAACATAGTTTATATTTTGTACGTCTGCATTTTTAGAATTCATCAGTTTATCATAATTTTTATGTAAAGGCATTCTCCAAACTTTTTCCTCGACTTGTTCACCTGCATTAAAAATTTCTTTTGATAATTTATCATTATTTGAAAAGAGCCCTGCGTATTCTGATCCAAGACATACAATTATAGCTCCTGTTAAAGTAGCTAAATCGACAATAAATTTAGGTTTATATTTTTTTTCAGTAAAAGTTAACGCATCAGCCAATACTAGACGTCCTTCTGCATCTGTATTTAATATTTCAATAGTTTTTCCACTGTAAGATTTTACAATATC
>MDTG01277982.1_pt1 | contig 10767 bp, 9 predicted proteins | sample 811421 | NCBI WGS metagenome assembly MDTG01 (sample SAMN05326645, study PRJNA326480) | marine metagenome | isolation source: seawater | place: Pacific Ocean: South East | collected 2011
GATTAACTCAGGATCTAGGATGTTGACGACTTGCGCTAATGCACCAGCAAGTTGCTGAAGGTAGTGCTCCCAGATAATCGATGCATGAACATCTCCCTGACGCATTTCTTCTATAATTTCAATAGTGGTTTTATGCTGATTAAATCTTAAAAAGTAACTGTTAGCTAAGCCCGGCCCTGATAAATATGTTTCAACACAATCTAAACTACCACAATAGCAAGACCTGAACCTTTCTGTTTCAGGCAAGGTTAGCAGCGCTGAAGCAGGTAACATATTATGCCCCCACTCACCTGAAATATGGTGTCGACCTCTCACTAAACGTTGCTCGACAACGAAACCGCCCCCAACGCCAGTGCCTAAAATTACGCCAAAGAGTGATGCAGGTGTTTTTGCGTATTCACGTCCTTGCCCAGAAAGTGCTTCAGCTAAAGCAAAACAGTTTGCATCATTCTCTAAATAGACTTCACATGCCAACAGAGATTTCAAATCTTCAAAAAAAGGTCGACCATTTAACGCTGTTGAATTTGAGTTTCTTAAAACAAAGCAAGCCTGTTTATCGTCATAAAAGAGAGCACCAGGCGTACCGATGCCTATTGGCAAATGAAGGCTTAGATCAAACTTTGATTTCGCTTCGCCCACTAAATCTTTAATCGCTATTAATGTTCTTTCATAATGTCCTTGAGGTGTTGAGACTCTTTTACGCCATATCGCTTGACCTTGTTCAGTGAGCACAACCGCTTCGATTTTTGTCCCTCCTAAATCCACTCCCAGTCTCATATACTCAATCCTATTTTGTTTATATCGACTTTTTAAGCAGCGCATTTATTTCGCGCTAAGATTAATAATATCTTCAAAATTAACTTTAAGTCGCTTTTATGGCTAATAAAAGCGACTTTTTATAAATTATTTTTGCGATTAAAAAAGCTTTCTGGTATAAAGGCGGGCTCTTTAGTAAGGACGATTAAAAGTCCAGCGATTTGAATTTATTCTAACGTGCCTTCGAAGGACGTTTAGAAGTTGGAGGCAAGGTTACAATGTCTAGAGTATGTCAAGTTACAGGCAAGCGCCCACAAGTGGGCAACAACGTTTCACACGCAAAAAACCGCTCACGTCGTCGTTTTTTGCCAAATCTTCAGTCTCACCGTTTTTGGGTAGAAGCTGAGAACCGTTTTGTAAAACTTCGTGTATCTACAAAAGGTATGCGTATTATCGATAAGAAGGGCATTGATACTGTCCTTACTGAACTCCGCGCTCGCGGCGAAAAAGTTTAAGGAGCATTTGAGATGCGTGATAAAATTCGTTTAGTTTCTAGCGCTGGTACTGGTCATTTTTATACAACTGACAAAAACAAGCGTAACATGCCAGAAAAGATGGAAATCAAAAAGTTTGATCCAACGATTCGTAAACATGTCATGTATAAAGAAGCAAAAATTAAGTAATTCGCTTACTTAAATTATGTAAAAAACATACTAGCTTTATTTACATAATGCTTGCTTCCATAAAAAAAACCGACTTCATGTCGGTTTTTTTTATTTAAAAAGATCTATTATTTTCTGTAATACCCTTCGGGCAAAGAAAATTCAAGCGCAATAGGTAAATGATCAGACACTGGAAATGTCACCACTTCAGAGCGCTTTACCAATAAACCCCTGCTTACCAGAATATGATCTAAGGCCTTTTCAGGACGCCAACTCGGAAAAGTATGAGATACGCCTGGCAATGCAACTAAGCCTGCATCCTGCAACGGTGAGTCATGTAGGATCTTTTCTGCATGGGTATTCATATCTCCCATTAGCACAACGTGATTGAAGTCACTAATCAAATCACGCACAAAGCTGAGTTGCTGCTTTTGCGCACTATCACTCAGTGACAAATGCATTATCACTAAAACCAAAGGATCTTCTTTTTTTCCATATTGCGCTAAAATGACACCTCTACCTGGTATTTTGCTTGGCAAGCTGTACTCTTCGACCTGAAAGGGACGGTAGCGACTCAACAGTCCATTACTGTGCTTAGCCACTGGGCCAAAATTCCGATTCAGCTGTTGATACCAAAAAGGAAAGTCACCCTCTTCTGCTAAATATTCAACCTGATTAACAAAACCGCTTCTAAGACTGCCGCCATCCACCTCTTGTAAAGCAACCATATCGTATTCACTTAGAAAGGCAGCAATTTTATCAAGATTTTCTTGTCTTCGACGATGAGGAAGAACATGCTGCCAACTTCTTGTTAAATAATGGCGATAAGAAGACGTCGATATTCCGACTTGGATATTATAAGTCAATAAGCGAATGCTAGAGACATCTTCAAGGAAAGGTGTTTCTAGCAAGTCATCAGGATGAGACTGCTGAGAACCGGCATTCACTGGCAATAACAGCTGATTTAAATGGCGTTTGAATTTGCGATACATAAATTGCTTATTTAGATTGTCGGACTTAAAGTATAGTCGATTTAAAGACGGCACTGTAAATTTCAGACATAAAAAAACAGGACCAATCATGTCCTGTTTTATGTTAGCAAGTGCTAAGAAACGAATTACTTAGCCGCAGCCTTACGTTCTTTTTCTAGTAAAAAGTCTGTGACCTTTAACATGTTGCCTAAGCTACCCGCATCTCTAACACCAACTTTATATTTGCCATTCACAATCAACGCTGGCACCCCAGAAATTTTAACGCTATCGACTGTTTTAGCCGCTTTTTGAACCGCCTGGTCAATTTGAGAAATTTTTCTAAACCCGCCCGTTTCAAATAATTTATCAAACTTATCCGAATCAACACCGCGCTTTATAAATAAAGGCTTCAAGCTTTCGACCGTCTTGTATTTCTGCTGATTACCCTGAATAACATCGAACAACTCTTGATGCATCTCTTCTTGAAGGCCTAAAAACTCTGCTGCATAGAAAACTTTTGCATGCTCAACCCAACCGCGAAAAGTGGCTGGCATTAAAGTAAAATTCACATCTTCGGGCAATTTCTTTTCCCAATTTTTTAAATAATTATTATTAAACTCATAACAATGGGGACAGCCATACCAAAAAATTTCTAACACTTCTAACTTATTTGGATCTGCTGTTTTTATTGGAAAAGGCAAAGTCTTGTAATGAGTCCCTTCTTTCCAAACATCTTCAGCAATTGCAGGCACGCTAATTAATAAAATCGATAGACTAAGAAGCGTAAATGTTCTTCTCATCAGTTTTTTCATTTTGATATCCATTATTAAGTTATGTCATTGAAGAAAAATTTAACTGTAAACCACCAACTATAACTGGCAGCCCTATGCGCCTCAAGCATGAGATAATGACCATTTAGTTAGAAATTCGGCGACTTAAACCAGATCACTGATAATAAAATAACTATTTACGCAAACCTATTACCATTTTAGCGCCTCAATAGTTGCTCAAAAACTGTATATTACCTAACCTTAACATCACCACTCCACATACAATCAAGCCTGTTACGCTTAAGCTGTACTCAAAAGGTAATAACATGCCAAAACTTAGTCATCTTTTTTTATTTTGTTCATCACTTATAGTCTTGTCTGCGTGTGGTGGTGGAGGGGGCGGTGAAAGCAGTAACTCTAATAGCAATAACACCGAAATACCTACAAGCACGATTAATGGCACCATTAGCTCTGCTGCAAATATGCAATTCGATAGCGATTTAAATGATATAAATACCCCATTTATAGACAACTCAACATTTACCAAGGCTCAAAACCTTCAGAATTTTGTCACTTTACAAGGCTTTGTCACCAAAACACCCACTCGAGATTTTTCTTCAACAAATAATGACCGAAGCTTTGATCGCTATTTCCTTAGAACAGATGTGACAGATATTTTTCAAGTCCAACTTCAAGCGGGTCAAAACATTCAGCTGCAAGTGGTGAATTTTGAACCCATGGAAGAGACAGGCGCTGCTTTTGCTGGTGATATTGACTTAACTTTGTATAACCAAACGTATGATATTGTGGATAGTTCAGCTTTATCTACCGAATTTGAACGTGTTAAGGCACCTACTGACGGTATTTATTACATAGAAGCATTCGCTTGGGCCGGCGCATCAAAATATATTCTAAAAATATTACCTGCAACATCTCAGCCTGATGATTTTTCTGAGCCTGAGCATTTAAGTTCTATGAATTTCGAGCCAAACCAATTAATCGTCCAATATAAAAATGAAAGCATATTTAAAGCTTCCAACTCTGCAATGCAAACCTTACATAAAGGCATTAAAAGACCCACCTTAGCATTCATAAATGAATCGAATATATTCAATGTTAGCTCAAACACCAACACGGCATTAAATGAATTGGCAAACCTTAACCACGGTAGCTATCAAAAGCGACTGACACTACAAAAACTCAAAACACTCAAACAACAAAGCAATGTCGTTGATGCTTCTTTAAACTTTATTCGCGAAAAATACAAAACCCCCTCTGATCACTTTTACGAATATCAGTGGCATTATGACTCGATGAACTTACCTCAAGCATGGGACATTACCACAGGCACCCCAAATGCAGGCTCTATTATCGTTGCAGTAATAGATACAGGGATTTATTCCGCTCACCCAGACCTAGCTAATCAACTAGTTAATGGCTATGACTTTATCTCAAATGATAACAACTCAGGCGATGCAGAGCCCGGCATTGATAATATTCCAGAAGATCCGGGCGATGGCCAAGGCCCTGGCAGCAGCTCTTGGCATGGCTCACATGTTGCCGGCACCATCGCGGCTGAATCTGACAACGATGTCGGCGTCGCTGGCGTTTCATGGGGAGCCAAAATAATGCCCCTTAGAGTACTTGGAAAAAGTGGTGGCACAAGTTACGACATTTTAGAAGCAGTCCGTTTTGCTGCGGGCTTAGAAAATGATAGTGGAACTCTTCCAGATCAAACTGCCGACATTATAAATCTAAGCCTAGGTGGCACAGGCTCAAGTACTTTCGAAGCAGATTTATTTCAACAGGTTCATGATTCAGGCATAATCATTGTTGCCGCAGCGGGCAACGAAAATACCTCCACACCTTCCTACCCGGCTTCGTACCCTGGCGTCATCTCTGTCAGTGCAACGGATTTCAGCAAGACACGCGCACCTTATTCCAATTTTGGCAATCATATAGATATTGCGGCACCAGGTGGCAATACTGCGATTAATCTAAATGGTGACGGCCAACCTGATGGTGTTCTGAGCACCTTGGTAGATGATACAAGTGGCGTTAAAAAACCTGTTTATAGCTTTTATCAGGGCACTTCTATGGCTGCTCCGCATGTTTCTGGAATGTTTGCATTAATGAAAGCTATATATCCCGCGCTTGATGCCACAATCGTGGACAACTTACTCGCGAACGGCGCATTAACAAACGATGCAGGCACTTCTGGAAGAGACAATATTTACGGTTATGGCAATGCTAATGCATTGAAAGCTGTTCAAGCCGTTCAGGCTATTGCTAATGGCGGTTCATTACCAGAATCTCCTCCTATATTATTAGCCAGTCCTAGTAATTTAAGTTTTTCAAATACTTCTCAAGCAATCATCACCCTTAGCAATGAAGGTGATGGCAATCCAGAAGTAACGTCTGCATTGTCGAATAACCCTTGGATCAACGTTACGCCTGTTGACGTAGACTCAAATGGTTTAGGTAATTATCAGATTTCTATTCTCGACACTAATTTAAATGACGGTTTTTACCTTGGCTCAGTTATCTTCAACTTCGCTAATGCACCGTCATTATCAGTAAGAGTTTCATTGAATGTTGGAGACACTAGTACAAGTGGTAAGCTAGCAACGCTTTATACACTTTTATATGATATTGATAATGACATAGTCATCAAAAGCGCTCGAGGCATCAACAATAATACTGAGGAAGTTCAATTTAGGTTTACTGATGTTCCTGTAGGTCGTTACGAAATAATATCTGGCACCGATGTCGACAATGATGGTTTTATTTGTCAACTTGGTGAAGCCTGCGCAATCTATCCTTCTACCAATCAGATTGATCCCATTAATAATGCCGACTTGGAAACCATTAATATTGATATGACAGCCATTATTCTTAATTCACTGAATACTGTCTCAAACCAAAGCGCAAACAAGTCAATGAATACCGCTATTCAACGACCTCAAGAATTTCAGACCAATACAGTGACAGAAAAAAAGGTAGGCATCACTTATGAATAAACGATGCGCACTGCTAGTAAGTTTATGCAGTATTAGCCTAACCGCCTGCTCTACTAAACAGCTTGTTGATTTTAGTATTATTCAGCAGTCTAACCAGTGCCATATTCCTGCACAGGCGATTTCACTACTATCTTCAGAAAAACAACAAACAGAATTCATTGAAAAATTTAGCTTATTCAAGGCGCCAGAAGCCTCTCAAGAGTTGAATGCATTATTCACACACCATACGGACTTTGAGACTTTATTCATTGTATCTCAAGGCGCAAAACCTACCGCTGGTTATGGCTTTAATGTGCATGGCAATCAAGCAGAACTTTTTAATAACACCTTATTGTTTCCAATTAAATTCACATCACCCAATCAAGATGCATACTTAGCCCAAGTTATGACAAGCCCTTGCCTAGTCTTGGGGGTTGACTCTTCTGCTGACTATAACGCTGTCGTAGTCGACCACTTAGAACTAACTCTCCCACAGTAGAAATCACGAAGATTGGAACAAAAAAAAACCTAAGCTTTAAATGCTTAGGTTTTTAAGAAGCTTGTTTCTAGCTGGATCTTAATAAAGGCCTGAGATATAGCTTGCTACCGCTTCAATTTCCTTGTCACTTAATCTTGCAGCCACTGAACGCATCATACGGGTATCACCATCGTTTGCTCGCTCACCTGAACGAAACTTTTTCAACTGTGCTGCAATATAGTCAGCATGCTGACCACCTAACGCTGGAAAAACAGCTAGATCAACACCTTTACCAGAAGGACCGTGACATGCTGTACATGCGGCAACTTGTTTTGCTGGGTTACCTATTCTATATAGAACTTCACCGGCTTTAACTAAGTCTTTTTTAGCCTGTCCTGGGGTAATTGTTTGAGCAGAAAAATACGCGGCCAAGTTTTCTAAGTCTTGATCAGAGAATGCGTCGAGCATACCAGTCATTTCAACAATAACTCGCTTGCCTGCTTTAACATCTTGCATTTGTTTTAACAGGTACTTTTCGCCCTGACCAGCAAGCTTTGGGAAATTTGGTACAGCACTGTTACCATCTGCACCATGACAAGCAGCACACATCGCTGAAGAATTTTTACCTGCTTCGACATTACCCGCAGCAGACACGCCAGAAGCCATGGCTAAGCCAGCAACTATCACAACACTTTTTAACAACGTTTTCATTTTATGTCGCTCTCTCATCATCATAAGTTATTTTGCATTCACTACTTGACCTTTCTTAGCCACAATTCTTTGAGGAATCATTCAGAAAGATCAGGCAAAAAATTTTGAGCTATTATACACTAAGCCTTATGTGATAAAACCCTTACTTAGCGAGTTACTTCAAATCGACGCTTTTGAGTAATTTGCAATCTAAAGTATCAATAAGGTTTCTCGTAATAAGCCCAATCCACTCTTTACCGATTATAGACACGTTATGAGCCAAATGCCTCCCGAAAAAACACCAGACACAGAGAACAATGCAGCGACTGATCCAGCAGAACATAAGTATGCAGTCATAAACAGCCCGATCGCTATCTCTTTTACATCTGCTAAATTTGCACAAAGTGGCTCTAAATTATCAAACTGCCCAAGCGATGAAGGCATCGAAATTGCTTTTGCAGGCAGGTCTAATGCAGGTAAGTCTTCTGCCATTAACTCGATCACTGAAAACAAAAAATTAGCACGTACCAGTAAAACGCCTGGGCGAACGCAGTTAATTAATTTTTTTGCGCTAGATGAAGCAGGTATACGCTTAGTTGATCTACCCGGCTATGGTTTTGCCAAGGTTTCACTTGATTTAAAAGCCGAATGGGGAAAACATCTAGACGACTACCTTCGCAACCGTGAAAGCTTAGCGTGTCTTGTACTCATAGTAGATATTAGAAGATTGCTCACTCAGTTTGATGAAATGCTTTTAGAGTGGGCCAGAAATAGGTCATTACCGGTATTAATTTTGTTAACCAAGAGCGATAAATTAAATTTTGGGCCAGGCAAACAAGCTGCGTTAAAGCTAAAAAAAGAGCTTAAGTCACACAATAACCTTGTCGACGTTATTCTTTTCTCAAGTTTGAAAAAAACCGGCATTAAAGAAACCAGACGAGCCCTATCCACACTTGTTAATGATAAAGTGTCGAGACTTCCACCAATAGCGTAACAAATTACGCCAATCACATACGAGTTTTGCACAACCCAGCTAAGAGAAGTCTAAACATTCACCAAGCCGTTGTGCATCACGGTAAAATTAACCTTTAATTTACCACCCCCACCTTAACCTTAGGCGCAATGCCATCGAAACGATACCTCTCCTGAAGTTCTAACGCTAAAGCACGCTTATCTTCAAATAAATACGGAATCACATAATCTAAAACCAAATAAACACCGTGCTGAATGCTTTGTCTGCTTAAAGATTGCTCTGGGTCTTCGCTAACATGAATCGTTTTTAAGTATGTCATCCAATTTGTAACAATTAACCACGTGTTCAAGGCTTTAGATTTTCGCTGCTGGTCTTCCATCGGGCGGTATATTTCACTCTTTTCCATTGCTTCAATAATTTGCTGAATGCCTTCTAAACAGCGCAACGTAAAGTATCGATAATCTTCCCTAAGACGCTCATCGCTCGAAAGTAAGTGCTCTAGATCTCGATGAATAAACCGGTACGCCCACAAACCATTAAACACAGCATCTAAATAAGCAATTAGGTCATGTATATGAATCGCACGATCTGTTGGAACATGCAGGTAACTATCAACAAGCAGCTCATAGTTTTTAAATATTTCATAAATAATGTCGCTTTTATTTCGAAAGTGGTAATAAAGATTACCTGGCGACATCCCCATGTGAGCAGCGATATGATTCGTGGAAACATTTCGCTCACCTTTTTCATTAAACAATTCAAGACTGGTTAAAACAATTTTGTCTTTCGTTTTCATCTTATTGGCAACTTTTTATAACTGAAACAGGTTTTTTCGGCTCTTAATGACAGGAGTGGCTATCTCCCATACCTGGCCTTTTTATAAACAAAAAAGTGACCGATAGTCACAAACCACCTTTCTGCTATTGACTTTTTAGAGTATATACTCTAAAAATACAAATTATAATGTTTATATCTTATTTTTATATAGATTGAAGACATCAAATAATAACTTTCTTGATCCTTCTTAGGAGAACAACATGGCTGCTGAAATCATTCAAATCACTGAAAGTAATAAACAAATTCAACATATGAAACATGTTTTTGCTGAACAAAAGGCAGCTTTTAGAAAGAATCCAATGCCTTCCTTACAAGAACGCACAGCTAATCTTAAGAAACTGCGTAAAATGCTGATGAGCAATCAAGATAGCATTATTAATACTATTTCAAATGACTTTTCTAATCGCTCAGCGGATGAAACAAAACTTGCTGAAATTATGACGACCATTCATTCAATTGATTACTCGTTAAAGAACCTGAAAAGTTGGATGGCGAAAGATAAAAAGAAAATTTCACCTTTATTTCAACCAGCTACAGGTTTTGTGCAATATCAACCACTCGGAATTATTGGCATCATTTCGCCATGGAACTATACCGTTGCCTTGTCAATGGGGCCACTTGTTGCTGCATTAGCTGCAGGCAATCGTGCAATGATAAAGATGTCGGAATTCACACCCGCCACGTCATCATTAATTGAACAGCTTATTAAAGAAACATTTCCTCAAGATTTAGTCTGCGTCATTAATGGAGATGCCTCTGTTGCAACGGAGTTTTCAAGCACCCCTTGGAACCATTTGATTTTTACTGGCTCGACAGCCGTAGGCCGCCATGTCATGCGTGCAGCAGCCGCTAACTTAACTCCCGTCACCTTAGAATTAGGAGGTAAGTCACCCACTATTCTAAGCGATGATACAAATATGGATGAGGCTGTCCAATCTATTGTATTTGGCAAAGCATTTAATGCCGGGCAAACCTGTGTAGCACCTGATTATATTTTATGCCCGAGCAATCGCGTTGAACATTTTATCGACCGCTTCCAACAATATTTTTCAGAAATGTACCCAACACTTAAACACAATGGTGACTTCACGAGTATTGTCGACAATAGACAGTATGCCCGTTTGCAATCCTATTTAGATGATGCCCGCGAAAAAGGTGCAACCATTATTGAATGCAATCATGCTGATGAAGATATGCAAAATGGCACACGTAAAATGCCAATACATATCGTATTAAATGCCTCAGACGATATGCTGGTCATGCAAGAAGAGCTGTTTGGGCCTATTTTGCCCATTATCCCAATAAACTCTCTTGATGAAGGGCTTGAATATATTAATGACCGTCCTTCGCCTTTAGCGCTTTACTATTTTGGCTCAAATAAGAAAGAACAAGATTATGTATTAGATCAGGTTAGAGCTGGCGGTGTGTGTATTAATGACACTATCTCCCACTTTGCCCAAGACGATCTACATTTTGGCGGTATTGGTGAGTCGGGTATGGGTAGCTACCACGGCGAGCAAGGCTTTTTGACATTTTCACATGCTAAATCGGTATTCTGTAAAAATCATTTTAATAGCACAAAATTTGCCTACCCTCCTTTTGGCACACTTATTCATAAGGCCTTATTTTCC
>MDTG01285520.1_pt1 | contig 10767 bp, 10 predicted proteins | sample 811421 | NCBI WGS metagenome assembly MDTG01 (sample SAMN05326645, study PRJNA326480) | marine metagenome | isolation source: seawater | place: Pacific Ocean: South East | collected 2011
TTATTTGATATTGATGGAATTAAATTAGAGTTTGATAAGACAGTGCTTGATTTTATAGTTGACAAAGCTCTTGAATATAAATTAGGAGCTCGTGGATTGAGGTCTATCTGTGAATCAATTATGATTGATGCAATGTTTGATCTTCCATCAAATGGTCAGGAAAGTCAGTCCTTGACTATAACAAAAGAATATGCTTTAGCGAAATTTTCTGGAGACACCTTGAAGAACCTAAAAGTTGCCTAGATTAATCACTTGGTCATTATGAGAAAACACATAGAAGGATTTGTAGGTCAATTAGAAGACGCTTTCTCAATTGGAGAAAAAGTTCAATTCTCCATACCCGATAAAAAGTTAAGTAATGTTTTAATACTCGGTGTAGGAGGTTCAGGAATTGGAGGAACCATTGTGGCTAAAACTGCATTATTAGGTGCTGAGATACCGGTAATGACTGGTAATGATTATCATATTCCCGAATATGTTAATGAATCGACTTTAGTGATTGCATGCTCATACAGTGGAAACACCGAGGAAACTTTGACTGCCTTAAAAAAATGTCAGAGTAAGGGTACTGAAATAGCTGCAGTAACTTCTGGTGGAGAGCTGCAAAGAATATGTGAAGAAAATAATTACAATCACATCATAATTCCTGGTGGTAATCCACCCAGAACATGTTTGGGGTATTCTTTAACAGAACAGATTTTCATTTTGGTAAAGTATAATATTTTACCTCAGACTGCTCTTGAAGAGTTAAAATCTGCTATTCAATTATTAAAAATAAATAATTCGGATATTAAAAAAGAGGCTGAGAATGTTGCTGCAAAATTGTTTGGAAAACTGCCTATTATTTATGCAACCGATAAATTTGAACCAGTAAGTATTCGTTTTAGACAACAGCTTAATGAGAATAGTAAGGAATTGTGTTGGCATCAAAAGTTCCCGGAATTAAATCATAATGAAATTGTTGGTTGGGCTTCTGGAAATAGTAAATTATCTGTTGTGATGTTTAGAAATGATGATGATTACTATCGAACTCAAGAGAGAATGGAGTTTATGAAAAAAGTGATTTTGGAAAAGGGTTCTACCGTAACAGAGATTAAAAGTAAAGGTAATTCTTTTGTGGAAATGGCACTCTATTTAATTTACCTAACGGATTGGACATCTCTTTTTATTGCAGAAAAGAAACAAATTGATCCGGTTGAAATTAGGGTTATAGATGCCCTAAAAGATCATTTAGCAACTATAAAGTAGTGAATAAGAAAGTTAAGCTAATTGATATGGGCTTGATTGAGTATAAAAAATGTTGGGATTTTCAAACCACCATTTTTGATGATATAGTTCGACATAAAATCGCTATTCGAAAAGGTGAGTCAAAGAATTCGCTTACTAATAATTTTTTGATTTTTTGTGAACATCCTCATGTATATACCCTTGGGAAAACGGGAGAAAAAGACAATTTACTTATAGATGAATTGGCTTTGAAATCTAAAGGAGCTAGTTATCATCACATCAATAGAGGTGGTGATGTTACTTATCATGGTCCTGGTCAGATTGTTGGTTATCCTATTCTAGATTTGGATAATTTTTTTACCGACATTAACAAATACCTTCGTTTTTTAGAGGAAGCAGTCATTTTAACACTGAAGGACTATGGTTTAGAGTCGGGAAGGGTAGATGGAGCAACTGGTGTATGGATTGAGGGAGATAATCCATTAAAAGCAAGAAAAATATGTGCTATTGGAGTGAAATTGTCAAGATGGGTTACCATGCATGGTTTTGCTTTCAATGTGAACACTGATCTTGATTACTTCAATAATATAATTCCTTGTGGAATCACTAATAGATCGGTAACCTCACTACAAAACGAATTAGGAAAACCACAAGATATCACTGAAGTTCAAAACAAGGTTCTTTTTCATCTCCAAAACTTATTCGGTTTTGAAATAATTTAATAAAACATTTGGTGTTATCTTTCGTAGCTAGATTATGAAGTTTTTAAAAAAGCTATTAAAAGGATTTGTTATTTTTCTTGTTGTTTTAAACCTAGCCATATGGTTTTCCGGCAATACTCATATATACAAAGGACTAACAGATACATATTTTCAGGGAAGATTGAAGCCAACAATTGATGATCCTGATATATTTTACAACAGGATTTTGCATGCAAAAAATACAAAATCTTGGAAGGAATCTCCCGTAATGAACTCAAAATCTTTATCGGATCAAGTAATCGAAAGTCATAAAACTTTTGGAACAAAAGCATTTTTAGTAATTAAAGGAGATGAAATTATTCATGAATCCTATTACGATGGGTATTCTAAAGATAAGATTTCCAATTCTTTCTCAATGGCTAAGTCTGTTCTTAGTGTGATTACAGGAATAGCGGTAAAGGAAAAAAAGTTATCAGTTGAGGAGTCTGTGCATGATTACTTGCCAGAATTTATTGAAGAAAAAGATAGGAGTTTGAAAATTAAGCATTTGCTTTCGATGACTTCTGGAATTAATTTTAGGGAAAGTTACGGAAATCCAATTGGTTTTATGGCTAAAGCATATTATGGTACTGACCTAAAAGCGCTTACCAAAGGATATGAACTTGAAAAAAAACCAGGAACTGAATATTCTTATTTAGGCGGTAATAATTTGCTTTTGGGATTTATTCTTGAGAAGGTTACCGAAGAAAAAGTTGCAGATTATGGTTCCAGAATGCTGTGGGAAAAATTGGGGATGGAAAATGATGCGAAATGGATTTTGGATCATGAAGACGGTGATGAAAAAACATTTACCGGCATATATGCTACAGCACGAGATTTTGCAAAAATAGGTAAGCTATACATGAATTATGGTGTAATGTATGGCGAACAAATTGTAGATTCGTCATATGTTTTACAGTCCATTAGTCCAATAAATGTTCCTAACGTATCCGGAGAAAATACGGACTACTATGGATATTCATGGTGGTTAACTAATTATAAGGGGTTTAAGGTTTTTTACATGAGAGGTATTTTGGGCCAATACGTTATTTGTGTTCCTGAAAAAAGTCTAATCATTACGCGTTTGGGGCAACTTAGAAGTATGAAAAAAACAAAAGATGGAAATGTTCCAGATGATTTATGGTCATACTTAGAGGAAGGATTTCGTCTTATTGAGTAATTTTGTTTTCCAAATTGTGTTTGATGAAGAGGGATATTGAAATGCCAGAAGTCTATGGCGTATATGTAGCTGTTATATGTGAAACAAGTATTCAAGGACAAGAGGTGTGGAATGCATATCTTGTGAATGATAAAAATGAACCTATTGAAAATGTTTTTGTTTCTTCAAAAGGATATTTAATAAATGTAAAAGGAGAGGAGTCTAAATCATCAATGCTGAGGCATTTTTATAAAGTTGTCCCAGCAAAATCCTCTCAAAAAATCGAATTGGTAATTGATGATGTTTTGAAACTCAATAATGAATACTTCGTTTCTTTTTACCAAAATGATCAATTGTTTGATAAAAAGTTTGTTTTTCTAGCCGAAACGATAAAAAAAGAAAACATTTCTATTGTTCCAATTATTCACAAACAAGGGGTTTGGATTAAGTAATCTATTTTGACATTTTTTCAAGTACCTGAAAAATAGGATGGTTGTTATCGTAACAAATCAGAAAACTTTTTTTGGCATCATTTACGTATTTATTCGTTTCAGTTTTATCCTTTACTAGAGAATAGGCTTGAGCTATATGTAATTGAATATGACCTCGGAATTCCATATCATATTTTTCTTGAATTAATTTTGTTTTGTAAAAGGTAATGATTTCATCCAAATGATTGGTTTTTATAAAAAATTCGATAAGATCGGTGTTAATTGTATGTGATTTCCAATCTAAGGAAAACATATTTTCAGCAGTTATGAGGGCTTCTTGGATTTTATTAAGATGTAGAAAGGAATTTAGTAAATAATAATACGTTTGGTAAGAGCTTGGGACTAAGCGATCACAATCCAAAAGAACTGCAATGGCGTCTTCATACCTTCCTAATTTTCCGAGTATAGAACCCGCCATTTGACCAGCATCATTTTTATAATTAATGTAATTATATTGTTGAAAAGCACTCCAAGCGTGTTTTAAAGCTACATCGTTACTGTCCATTTCAGTATAGACATAAGCTAGGTTGTAGTGGGTTGGTGCATAATTTGAATCTAAAAATAAAGATCTTTTAAAGTATTCCACTGCTTTAAACGATTCTGAATTTAACTGGTGAAAATACCCAAGTGCATACAATGATAAATAGTCGTTTACCCCGTTTTTATCGGCTGTATTGTATGCAGAATACATTCTTCTTAGAACTTCCTGCTGACTCACTACCCAATCCCTACCGAAGAGTATAAAAATGTCGTAATAATAGTCCCCTTTTAATTTTTGCAGACTAAAATTTTTCGGGTTTTCTTGAATCAAAGAGTCAAGAATAGCATCGATTTTAAATTGGAAAGTTGGTATGTTTTTTACATCAGCATATTTTCTATGTTGATTAATGGTTTCTCCGGATTTTAGGTTTGTAAATGCAAATGCTTGATGATAGACACTTTTAGTGAAATACTTCAAGCAAATGTCTATTTTTTTCAAGTTGATTAGCTCTTTATTGGTTTTTGTTTCCTCTGATGATAGCAATTTCCATGCACTTAAAAATTGTTTTTTTTCAATCAAAGAGTCCACCTGATAAAAATGGTTGGCGTTTGATAAATAGGAGCTAAAACAAAAAATAAACAGACATAGATATTTCCTCATTGTATATATTTTGGGGACTGAACGCGACGATATTTAGCTACAAACTTGAAATTAACAAGTATGCTTTAACAAAAGTCTTGCTAAATTAAAAAACATATTGGATTGCAGCGTATTATTGGCTAAATTAAGGACAAGATGGTGAACAAGTTTGATGAGCAAATAGAGGCTTTTATGAGACAAAGCGAGCTCCGAAATCCTAATGAGCCGGAGTTTATTCAAGCGGTTCATGAGGTTGCGGAGACAGTAATTCCATTCATAGCCAAAAACAAGATATACAAGAAGGCTAATATTCTTGAAAGACTTATTGAGCCTGAGCGCATAATAATGTTTCGAGTTCCTTGGTTTACAGATAAGGGGCAATTTATGGTAAACAGAGGGTATCGAATTGAGATGAATAGCGCCATTGGCCCATATAAAGGTGGACTTCGTTTTCATCCTTCTGTGAATTTATCAATATTAAAATTTTTGGCGTTTGAGCAGGTTTTTAAGAATAGTTTAACTACCCTCCCTTTAGGGGGCGGGAAAGGTGGTTCGGATTTTAATCCAAAAGGTCGTTCCGATAGAGAAATAATTAGTTTTTGTCAATCATTTATGACAGAATTGAGTCGACATATTGGTGCGAATACAGATGTTCCAGCAGGAGACATAGGTGTTGGAGCAAGAGAAATTGGATATATGTTTGGACAGTATAAGAGAATTCAAAATGAATTTACTGGTGTACTGACAGGAAAGGGACTTTCCTATGGAGGTTCATTGATTCGTCCAGAGGCAACTGGGTATGGTGCTGTATATTTTGCGCAACAAATGTTGCTCAAAAATAAAATGGATTTTCATGGTCTTTCGGTAGCTATTTCAGGTTCGGGAAATGTTGCTCAATACGTTTGTGAGAAGGTTATAGAATTAGGAGGGATTCCTGTTTCTTTGAGTGATTCTTCTGGTTTTATATACGATAAAGAAGGAATTGATACAGATAAATTGAAATTTATTAAGAAGCTGAAGAATGTTAAAAGAGGAAGGATTAAGGAATATGCAGCCCAATATAATTGTGAGTATTACAAAGACAAAAAGCCATGGGGGGTTAAATGCGATGTTGCCTTTCCGTGTGCAACTCAAAATGAACTCGATCAATCATCAGCATATGAGTTGGTTAAGAATGGCGTTAAGTGTGTAACAGAAGGAGCTAACATGCCAACAACTCCTGAAGCTATTGAGGTATTTCATAAGAACAATGTCCTTTTTTCACCTGGTAAGGCTAGTAATGCTGGAGGGGTTGCGACCTCTGGATTAGAAATGTCGCAAAATTCACTGAGAATTAGTTGGTCAAGAGACGAGGTAGATACCCGATTAAAGGATATTATGATTGGTATTCATAATACTTGTGTTGAGTATGGAAAAGAGGGTAGACAAATAAACTATGTGAAAGGAGCAAATATCGGAGGATTTATAAAGGTGGCTGATGCAATGATTGCTCAAGGCCATGTTTGATAACTTTTTCTTAAATTTGAACGCAGAAAGAGATAAAGTTATGTTTAAAAATAGTAAATCAGAAGATATGGGCGCACCAGAAAATTTCGATACAAATACGATTGATAGAATTGCAGAAGGCACGATAATTGAAGGATCCATAAACTCAACCAAAAGTATTCGTATTGATGGAAAAGTTAAAGGTTCTGTCTTTTGTGCAGGAAGAGTTGTTGTTGGGAAAACAGGTTTAATTGAAGGTGAGGTAGAGTGTGATTCAGCAGATGTTGAGGGAACTTTGAATTCAACTGTAAAGGTAAAGGGCTTGTTGGAATTAAAATCAACGGCTGTTATCAATGGAGATTCACAAGTTGGTAAATTAAAAGTTGACCCAGGCGCGGAAATTAATGGTAAACTTGATATGGGAGGAACTGTAAAGTCTTTATCAAACTCTGATTCAGTTGATGCCTCTGTTGAAAAGACGGCTTAAGAACAAAAATAGTTGTCTAATAAAATTTTTGAACCCTGTTTTCAGTCTTTGAGAATAGTTTATTTTATTCATGTATAATCATAACAGGCAATGTTGGGGATTGAGCAAATTCCTCAGAATGGTTTTTTCTAAATAGCTTATCCATGAAGCCGTGTTGCCTTCTTATCAGAACCAATAGATCATTATCATCTTTATGGTTTAGGTAAAAGTTAATTCCTTTTGAAACAGAAGACCTTCTTATTTTTTTAAATGAATGTCGAATCTCTCGGCCAAAGTATTGGTCTTCCCATCTTTTTTCTATTCTTGCTTGTGAATTGGTTTTTCTATTTGAAGTTTTGACGTGCGCTATTCTTATACTACTGCCTGTATCTAGTGCTATTTTTTTTAGTAAATCAAGTGAATTAGGATTAATCAATGGCCTAAAGTCGCTGGCCCAAAGTATTTTGTTCAAAGATTCATAATGTGTTTTTTCTGGGATAATAAGTATTGGAGTATTGGTTTGAAGCATTAAGTTGCTTGTATTGCTTCCTTTAAAAAGCTTTTTTATTCCTTGAGCACCTTTTGTTCCCATTATAATAAGGTCTATTGTATTTCTGTGTTCATAAAATTCAAAGCCAGAAAATAAATCACCCTCAATAAGCTCTAGTTTGAATTCAGACCGAAAATAAGTTTTGAATTTGTCAACTCTTCGTCTAGGCTTATTTTTTTTGTAAGCATGTAAACATGTAATGGAGAAATTAAATTCTTTTTGGAATTCAATCGCGTAGCTCATAGCACTATATGAGGTCCTAGAGAAATCTATGGGAATAAGAATGTTTAACACCGAACTCTCCTTTTATCTGTATTGATAAAATTTTATTTTAATTTACGATGATTTTAAAAAAAACCCAAAAGGAAAATGACAGAATGGTTCTACCTATGCGACCATTTTATATTTTTCCAGAAAATCATTCCAATTCCAAATGTAATTTTTAGTAGCTTCTTCAATAGATTTAATTATAATTGGGTTAGGCGTGTTCATTTTTTGAAAATGATCTATTTGGCAGCTATTTATTCCATATTTATTGAAAATTGCAGTTGCCATTGATTTTGGAAGGTCGTTATTTGTTTTTTCTAAACCTATAATATAATCCTCGTAATTGTTTATTTGCTCAAGAGTTAAATCGTGTTCTCTGCCTTCTAAGCTTTCAATAAATTCATCAATTACCAAAATCCGCATTCTGTTCAACTGATTGGATTCAAAATGATATTGTAAATTGTAAAGGTTGGTGCTGAAAACTATGTATAAAAACCATTCCATTTGATTGGGTTTTATTTTAGGACTTTCCATCAATTCGGGAACTTCATTAAGAAACTCTGATAGAGTTGGAAAAGTCTTTTCAGCAAGTTCATTTAAAGTACCCACGAAAACTTTCGCAACATGTTGCTCCTTCAATCTTTTTTTTCCCAAAAATGAAAATGGCATTATCTTCAATTTTATAAGGACCAAATATAGTTGATAGGTTTTACTTTAGTGTTAAGTTAACGTTGAATTTATTAACGCTTAAAAGTGAATTGCAGATTAATTAATTTCAAGTTCTTTTTCCAGAATACTCGCTTTTGTAAAGAGTAACTTGTCTTCAAGTTCATGATGCATTTCCAAATCTTCATCAAATTCTTTTAATTTAAAATACAGGAAATGAACAGAAGGGTCAGCGTCTTGCGGAGCTGTGAAATTGTTGGTTAGCTCCTTTAATTTATCCATAATATCGTGACTATCATCGTGGTCATCTTCCATCATTTCGATTGGTTTGGATAAAGTCCCGAAATTAGAGGGCTCTACTTTTGATCCCAGAGACTTGCTTACAGCTAACTTCTTAAAGTAAGGAAATAAAACTTCTTCTTCTTTCACTAAATGAATTGCTAAATCGTCTGTGAATTCAGTAAAAAGAAGTTTTATTTCTCTAATCACATCACTTTGTGTTTTGTAATCCAGTTTGTCAATAAGTTTTAGAATTAAAGGGTAATTAGCTTTTAGATAAGCATGATGAGTATTCATTATATGGTCAACTAAATCATCTAAATTCCATGATTTCAACATGTCAAAATACTCTTCGGATTGTATCATATTGCGAAAACTTTACTGCAAAATAATAATAAATGCTTACTATATGAACCTTTAAGCCATAAAAAACTGTTATATATTATAGTAAACACCTATTATGAGCCATTCTTATTCAGACAATTGGACGAAATTATTGGTCTATTTTCAAAATGATGAACTTGCGGCAAAAGTCTGGGCTGAAAAATATGCATTGAAATCTTCAAAAGGAAATTTGATTGAGTTTACTCCTGAAGATATGCACAAAAGATTAGCCAAAGAGTTTTATCGTATTGAAAAAAAATACGTAAAAAATGAGTTGAAAAATGAAAATCTTTCGGAGTATGGAAAGGAAAGAAAACCTCTGACTTACAAAACTATTTTAAATTTATTTAATGAGTTTAAATACCTTATTCCTCAAGGAGGTGTAATGGCCAATTTAGGCGCAAAAAGTCAATTTTCTTCGTTGTCAAATTGTGTTGTGATTCCCGACGTATTTGACTCGTATGGCGGAATATTATTTTCAGACCAGCAACTTGCTCAATTGTTCAAAAGACGATGCGGTGTTGGTTTAGATATATCCAGTTTAAGGCCCGCTCATGAAGATGTTCAGAATTCAGCAATAACTACTTCTGGTGCAGTTTCTTTTATGGAAAGATTTTCCAATACAACACGAGAAGTAGCGCAACAGGGAAGAAGAGGAGCCTTAATGATAACTATGGATGTAAGACACCCCGAAATTTTGGAATTTATACATTCTAAAAAAGACTTAAATAAAATAACCGGGGCGAATATCAGTGTGAAAATCACAAATGATTTTATGCGATTGGTGCAAGAAAATAAGAGTTTTGTTTTGCAATGGCCAGTTGATGCGATCAATCCCACACTTAAAAAGGAAGTCAAGGCAAAGGATGTATGGAATCAAATTATTAACTCTGCTCATAGCTCAGGAGAGCCAGGTGTTTTGTTTTGGGACCAACAGCATGCCTACAGTACTTCATCTATATATCCTCAGTTCAAGAACACGTCTACGAATCCCTGTTCCGAAATTGCTATGCAAGGAGGCGATAGTTGCCGTTTAATGGCGATAAATTTGTATTCTTTTGTAGAAAGTCCTTTTCGTAAAACAGCAAAATTTAACTTTGAAAAGTTGTATGAAATAGCTTACGAGGGGATGAGGTTGATGGATGATTTAGTGGACTTAGAACTTGAACACATTACAACAATCCTGGAAAAAATAAATTCAGACAGTCAACCCCTTTATATAAAAGATGCAGAGAAAAGAACCTGGGAGCTGTTGTATGAAAATTGTATTGAAGGGAGAAGAGTAGGTTTAGGTTTTACGGGCTTAGCAGATGCTTTAGCGGCTTTGGGAGTTGGTTATGCCTCGGAAGATGCTCGTTTGAAAATTGATGCTGTTATGCGTGTTAAATTTCAAGGAGAAATTGATTCTACCATAGACATGGCTATTCAGCGGGGTGCCTTTTCAGGGTATAACGCTGACATTGAAAAACAATCCGATTTTGTTAGTAAAATGATGTTCCTCGAGTTTCGGGAAGCATGGGAAAGAATGCAAAAGTATGGAAGAAGAAATGTTTCTTTTAGTACTGTCGCACCAACTGGAACGTTAAGTATACTTTCAAGAACCTCATCAGGAATTGAACCTGTTTATAGTTTGTCTTACAAAAGGAGAAAAAAAGTAAACGAGCATACCTCAAAGTCAAATCTTGATGAGTTGGGAGATTATTGGGAGGAATTTGAAGTTCTACATCCTAAATTATTGGAATGGAAAAAAGTTCATCCTGAAAAGTCACTTGAGGATTCGCCTTATTATGGGAATACGGCTTATGAAATAAATTGGAAGGAAAGGATTATGATACAAAAAATAGTTCAAAAATATACTACACATTCTATTAGTAGTACTATCAACCTTAATTCGGATGCATCAGTCAATCAAGTAAAAAATATTTATTTAAAA
>MDTG01402617.1_pt1 | contig 10767 bp, 10 predicted proteins | sample 811421 | NCBI WGS metagenome assembly MDTG01 (sample SAMN05326645, study PRJNA326480) | marine metagenome | isolation source: seawater | place: Pacific Ocean: South East | collected 2011
ATCTCTTTCTTCCATCAAAGTTTCAAATTCAATAATTAAATCTTGAATTTTTTTTGAATTATTAGTGTTCCAATCAATATAAGTTAAAACTCTAGTTCTTCACGGTAGAAAATCTATAAACAATTTTTGTTGGAACTTTATTTTGCTTTTCTATTACTTGTATTGACCAACCAAAACCATTTCTAGCTTTGAGTTGTTTTCTTGTAAGTTCGACCCAATTTAAAGGTTTCATTTTATAGCAACTTAAAAATGACCTTAGGTGCATTTTAGGGTGCAGAATTGACTAAACAAGCTTGGACAAGTGGGTACAAAAGTTGTGTCTTTACGATAACGTCCTTGAAACCCTCTGATATGAGCAGAAAAAATATGTGGAGCCAAGGAGACTCGAACTCCTGACCCCCTGCATGCCATGCAGGTGCTCTACCAACTGAGCTATGGCCCCTTAAAAAATTCAGAATCTTTGGTGTGATCTTTAAATATTCACATTCACATTATATTATTATCATGAAATGTGAGGCTAATTCTATTTATTATATTTTCATAATTCTCAATGTCATTATATAATTTAATGAATTATTGATTTCATTAATATATGGGTATATCAAGTATATTTAAAAAATTTAAAAGACCTACAAATTTCAACGATTCAGAAAATGTTGACACATGTTTGAAAACTTATTTGATGGCTAAAGCTCATATTAAAAAGTTTAGAGTTGCAGTAGATATAGGTTGTAGAGATGGAGATTTCTCAAGGCCAATGTTAAACGATTTTGAAAATATATTTGCATTTGATTATAGGGACAGATTAAAATTCAACTCATCCAAATTATGCTTTTATAATTGCGCATTAGGTGATGAAGAATTAACTGTGAGGGCCAGTGGCGGAACTATAACTAATCTCCGTAATACCAAAGTAAAAAAAGTTAATCAAAAAACCCTAGATAGCTTTAACTTTGAAAATGTTGACTTTATAAAAATAGATGTAGAGGGTCATGAACTAAAAGTTCTCAAAGGAAGTCAGAAAACCTTAGAAAAATATAATCCAGTTATATGTATAGAAGAAAATGGTTCTCAAGTTAAATGGGGAAAGGGTATTAAAAATGATGCATTAGATTATTTAATTTCTAAAGGGTACAAGGTAGTAGCAAAAAATGAACCCCCTCTCTCTCTTGATTATGTATTAATAAGAGAATAGAGATACTATTTATGATTAATCTATTAATCTAGAACAACAATAAGATATATTATTAGTTAAAGATAAATAAATATGAGTTTTTTAAAAGAAATAGCGGTCAAATATTTTAAAACATTTTCATCAAAAGATCTTGAAGGATTGGAATTATTATTTGATAATGATATTTCGTTAACTGATTGGGAAATTAAAGCAAAAGGTAAAAAGGAAGTTATAAAAGCCAATAGTCGCATTTTTGATAGCGTAGATACTATTCAGGTTAACGCAATAGAAATAATAGAAATAAGAAATAAAGTTATTGCTGAATTATCTATATTAATCAATAGGAATGAAGAAATAAATGTTGTTGATATAATCAAATTTAATAAATACAATAAAATAATTTCAATTCGAGCTTTTAAGGGTTGATAATATTATGAATCGCAAAATTTATATTATTGAACCTCATGAAGATTCTTTTTTTAGCATCCCATCATATATGAGAGGAAAGAACTTTAATGCAAAGTACAAATTCTTACTAGAAGAAAAAAACTGGTCTAATTATTTGGAATTAGGAAATATTTTCTTTATCAATACAAAAAAAGATGAAACAAAAAACAAATTTGAAGATTGGAGGAATGAAAATAAATTGACCTCTAATATTTTATTTAAAGAAATTAAATATATTGAATTAAATTCAAAAAACATTTTATTTATTAGTTCAACGAAGCTTATTGGTATTTGGAAAGATCATTGGAAAGATTTAATTGAAATATCCCAAAAATTAAATCTAGTAATTATCATCAATCACTATTTATGGAAAGTTAATGAATTATCTAAAATTTTTAATAAATTAGATAGCTCTTTCCTCCTTTGCGAGAGATCTCCACTTGTTTATTCTGATTATCTAGAAAATAACGAAATATTAGCATTGAAAAAACATAAAGTAATTGAAATCCCTTATGTACCAAATCAAGAGTTAATAAAGTGCAGATCAAAGAAAAAAAAATATAAATGCGCAATAGTTGGGCAAACTCATAAGTTGTGGAAGAGTCATCCTTTTTTTAAGAAAACAGGTTTTAATTATTTTCACAAGTTAAGAAATAAATTGAGAAAGAAATATTTAAGAAATACTATTAATAAAACAGTATTTTCTTATTATGGGCCTAAAATCAAAATAGAATTTAACATAATAATCGATAAATTAATAAACAACTATTATTTAAAAAGATTTTTATTATCATTAAAACTTTATAACTTTTTAAAATATAAAAATAAAAAAATACAGCAATATGAGATTAGAAAATACTATAGAGAAACTAAACCTTTTAAAGAAATCTTTAGCGAATATTCAATAGTTTTATGTGGTGAAGAGGATATTCTAAAATTACCGGTTCTTGGATTTTTCGAAGCAATGATGGCTGGATCCATTCCTCTTGGTTCATTAAATAATTATTATCAAAAACTAGGAATGAAAAAAGATATCCACTACCTATCTTTTGATGGAACTTATGAAGATGCCGAAAGAAAAATTAAGGAATTAAAAAATAATCCCGAGAAAGTCAATTACTTAATAAAAGAATCGATAGAGTTTATTGATAATGAATTATCTCCAAATGCCTTAGTTGGTAAAATTTTACAATCAATTGATACATTTTATTTAATTTAAAAATTTAGGAAGCTACTTAATAAGGTAGATTTAAATAACAAATAATAAAAAAAATGACTCATCCTAAAATATTCATATTAGATGTGGATGGTGTTCTTACTACTGGGAGTTTCTTATATAGCAAAGATGGAAAATATCTAAAACTTTTTGGTCCTGATGATAATGATGGGTTAAAATTATTAAATAGAAAACTTGAAATTATATTTATCACAGGAGATAAGAAAGGATTTGAAATAAGCAAAAAGAGAATTGTAGATGACATGGGTTATCCACTTTTTTTAGTCAGTACTATTAATAGAATAGAGTGGATAAAAAAAAGATATAGTCTTAAGGAAGTAATCTACATGGGAGATGGAATATTTGATTCAATAGTTATGAGTAAAGTTGGTTATAGTATTTCTCCAAGCAATGGAGATGAATACACGAAAGAATGTGCTGACTTTATAACAAAAAGATCTGGAGGAGATCGAGCAGTGGCAGAAGCCTGTATTCACATTCTAATGAAATTCTTTGGTTTTTCAGATAGAGAAAAAATTATACAAAATAACTTTAAAGATATATCTGAAGCTTGGGTAGGATGATCAAAGAAGAAATCTTAAATTTTAGAAAAAACAAGTGCTGCACTCTTTTGGGAGTTGGTCCTATGAGTGTTAATTGCATTGATACAGCAATTGATATTGCGAATGAATACAGTATTCCTATTTTTTTAATTTCTAGTCGTAGACAAATTGATTGCGACTCAAAAGGGAAAGGATATGTAAATAATTGGAGTACATTAGAGTTCTCAAATTACGTTAAGAAGAGAGATAAAAAAGGGGTGATTTATTTAGCAAGAGATCATGGGGGGCCATGGCAAAACCCAATAGAGAAGAAATTTAATTTAACCGAAGCTATGGAATCAGCCAAAGATTCATATTTAGAAGATATGAAAGCAGGCTATAAAATTCTTCATATTGATCCAAGTATAGATATCCATGAGGAACCGGATACCAATGAAATTTTAAATAGGGCATTTGAATTATATGAATATTGTTGGGAACAAGCTCAAAGAATGAATATAGACATTGCATTTGAAATTGGCACAGAAGAACAGTCTGGATCAACTAATTGTCTAGAAGAATTTGAATATACATTAGATAAAATGACAACTTTCTGTGCAAAAAATAAAATTCCCACACCTCTTTTTGTTGTGGCTCAAACAGGGACGAAAGTAATGGAGATGAAAAATATTGGGTCATTTGAATCCCCTATTAGAGTAGAAAATGAAATTCCAGCAGAAATTCAATTGCCAAAAGTTCTAGAAATATGCAAAAAATTTAATGTTCTTATGAAAGAACATAATGCTGATTACCTATCCAATGATTCTCTTCAGTGGCACCCAAAACTTGGAATTCCTGCAGCAAATGTTGCACCAGAATTTGGGGTCACAGAATCTAAAACTTTTTTAAAGATACTTGAAGAAAACAACCTTACTAAATTAGCTAATGATTTTATTCAAATATCCTATGATTCAATGAAATGGGAAAAGTGGATCATAAAAGACTCAAAAATAGACGATAAGAATAAAGCAATAATCGCAGGACATTATGTTTTTTCATCAAAAGATTTTCTCGAACTGAAATCAAAAGCTTTTATTGAACTTAAGAGGAAGGGACTAAACTTAGATGAACTTTTATGTAAAGAAATTAAAAAAAATATTTTGAGGTATGTTAAAAATTTTAATCTTATTTAATATGAAAAAAAAAATTGCCACTTTAATTTTAAATAGAAACCTTCCAGAAGTTACTGAAAGACTATATGAACAAATCAGAAAAAATGATGAGCTTCTAACCGACATTTACGTAATTGAAGCAGGTTCTGACAAAGATAAATTATCAAAATACACTACATGGCATGCCACCTGGGAGTCAGCCAGAGCAGATGGTTTGAGATATAACAGAGGGATGAACTACGGTCTTAGTCAACTTTATAAGGAAGGGAAATTCGATTGTTATGATGCTTTTCTACTCCTTACAAATGATACTGAATTTGAAGACAGAGATAATATAAGAATTCTTGCTAAAGTTTTAGATGAACATCCGAAAATTGGTATTTTATCCCCTTGTTCCAGACGATGGGGGGAAATAAATTTGCTAAATCAATACGACACTAAATATTTCTGGTTCATTCACAACAACGCGTATTTAATGAGAAAAGAATTTATCTATTCTATATGCAATTTAGATGAACTTAATCATATGAATTTTTTATTTGATGGCAGTAATTTTAGAGGATTTGGAAGTGAGCATGAAATCATAGCAAAGGCTTATGCAAATGATTGGTCTGCTGCAATTACAAAAAGAGTTATTTCCTCTGAAAACGAGACTCATCTCTTAAAAAGTGCCGCAATCATTAAAACTGATGATTATCAGGAAAATTTAAAGCTTTACCTTAAAGAAGGCAAGTCTTGGATGAAAAAGAAATTTGGATTCAATAGTCATTGGTCTATGCAGCAGTACGCAAAAATGTTTTATGATAAATTCTTTGAATACAATCCAGAATTAAGTACTTATAAAATCTGAAATATGGAAATCATCAAAAAACCATGGGGTCAAGAAGAAGTTCTTGAAATTAACGAGAAATACATGATGAAGAGACTCACTATGAAAAAAGGTCACAGATGTTCTCTTCAATACCATAATAAAAAGAAAGAAACAATATTAGTAATTAGTGGCGTTTTAAAAATTGTATTCGGTAAAGACAAAGATAATTTACAAGATAGACTTTTTAAGTCTGGAGAATCATATACACTTAATCCAGGAATTGTTCATCGAATGGAGGGTATTGAAGAATCAGTATATATTGAGGCATCTACCCCTGAGATGGAAGATGTTGTTAGATTAATTGATGACTATAATAGATAATATATATGATAAAAAAAGTTTGTATCCCTGCTGCAGGTTTAGGAACAAGATTAGGTAATTTATCGAAAGGACTTAATAAATCTCTAGTAGCAATAAATAACAAACCTGCAATTTGTTATATTATTGAAAAATATCAAGTAGAAACTCAATATATTATTCTATTGGGATTTGGGGGTAGTGAATTAAAACAGTTTTTAAAATTAGCTTATCCGGAAAGAAAATTTAAATTTATAAGTGTAGATATTTTTGAAGGAGAAGGTTCTGGTCTTGGATATAGTTTATTAAAAGCAAAAGATTATTTACAAGAACCATTTATATTCAACTCTTGTGACACCATTATAAGAGGCGATTTACCAAACTTTAAAAATAATTGGATTGGATTTGATATTAGAGATAATTCTAAGGAATATAGAACTATTACTGAGGAAAACGGATTCATAAAAAATATCCTAGACAAAAATGATATAAACGCATCAAAAAAAGCCTATATTGGTCTGGCAGGCATTAAAGATTATAAATTATTTTGGAATAATTTAAATTTAAATAATAAATCGTTCATAAGTCAGGGTGAGGCTTTGGGATTGAATAATTTAATAGATATTGGTATCAAAGCAGTAAATTTCTCTTGGTTTGATACTGGAAATCCTATTGAACTAGATAGAACTAAATCAGAATTTAACACTAAAAATACACCTAACATTTTAGAAAAAGAAGGTGAGTCTATTTGGTTCGTAAATAATAAAGTTATAAAGTATTCAAAAGACAATAAGTTTATTCAGAATAGAGTTAAGAGAGCAGCATTACTCAGGAATTTCGTTCCAAGAATAATTGGTAAAACTGATAATATGTACTCATATAATCTTGTGAAAGGAAACGTTTTATCTGAAATAATAAATCCAAGTATCTTTCAAGAATTATTATCTTTTTTAGACACCTTCTGGGTTTCTAAAAACTTAAATAGTACTCAAAAAAAATGTTTCCTTACTTCTTGTAAAAGTTTTTACAAATCTAAAACAAAAGATAGAGTAAAACAGTTTCTGAGCAAATATCCTTATATGAAAGAAATAAAAGAGATAAATTCTATAAAAGTAGAATCTCTTGATAAATTACTTCACAAACTAGATTGGGAAAGTTTGTTTAAAGGCAAAGTTGGAAGGTTTCACGGAGACTTTCATTTCGAAAATATTATTTATAATTCGAATGAAGAAAAGTTCATTTTTCTTGATTGGAGGCAAGATTTTGGAGGAGAGATAGAATATGGTGATATTTATTATGATTTAGCAAAGTTAAAGCACGGTATTTTAGTACAGCATGAATTTATGACTAAGAACAAATTCAAAATTGATTTTAATAACAAGAAAATATCCTTCAATTTTATTCGAAATTTTAATCATATTGAATGTGAAAAAGTTTTTAATAATTGGCTTCAAGGAAGTAACTTTAGTTTAAAAAAAGTGAATATCATGACAGCATTAGTTTTTCTAAATATTGCACCTATGCATCACTTCAAATATGATCAATTTCTATTCTCTCTAGGGTATTATTTGCTTAATGATGAGCTAAATTAAAAAATAAAAATTAGAAATGTTTAAAGAATATAATTTAAATAAACCATCAAAAAATGGAAATAACTCTGGAAATGCATTTTGTTCTGAAGGAATATGTAGAATTTCAGAAGTAACCAGTGAAACGAAGAATATTTCGCTAAACGATTTAAGAGATAATATTGAAAATGAGTTTAATTATCATAATTTCCCAAGAGGGCTTTCATTGGTAGATGTAAAAAATAAAAAAATAATAAAGGATATAGAGACAATATTAGAGAGTACTTATCTAAAAAATTTCTTTGAATTCTTGGAAAACGAGACCCAATGTGGACCTATCTCTCTATTACCCTTACAAGAAAATATTATGCGGAATTATTTTTCAGGTCCTCAATATGGTAAGCATGGCTGGCATAGAGATGCTTCCAAAGAATATCAATATGCTTATTGCAAAAAAATAATGAATACTAAAAAATATATTTATGGAAAGATATCAATAGCTCTTCAACCAAATAGTGAAAAAGGAGGAAATATTGATATAATCCCTCAATCTTTTTCTCCAAATGATAAATGGCCCAAAAGAGTAAGAGTAATGCAATTCTTGTCTGATAGTATACTCAAATACAAATATGGGAGAACGATTAATCCATTTAAAAGATCTGATTGGTTAATTGATAGTTTTTATGGAATTCTAAAGCCTAGAAAAGTTTCACCAAAACCACTAGAAATAATTAGTTTTGATCATAGAATAGAGCATAGAGGAAGTCCTCAAACTCCAAAATCGTGGTCTAATTTAAAACAAAAGTTCCCTGATATTAAAATTGAAAAACAACGATTAATCCCAGTTAATAAGTCATTAGAAAAATATAATAAATATATTATTTATTTTCATTTTGGATGTGCAATTGGTCTAAGCTCTTCTTTTTATGCCAGAACTCGTTTAGAAGGATGGCAAAAAGAAAAATCTATTTTAATGAATCAATTAAATAACTTAAATATTTTTCAAAAAATATTTCCTAATTCGAGAACAATATTTAGTAATGCGTTAAAAATGATTGATGAGGAGAATTAAAATTAAACCAAGAATTTAGTGTTTATATTTTTATAAACTAAACTTACAGATGAGCATTTTTATTTTATGAGTAATTTTCAAAATAATATCGAAGAACATACCAATGTGTTAGTAATTGGATGTGGAGGTGCAGGATTAAGAGCTGCAATTGAGGTTAAAAGAAATAATCTTTCAGTAAAAGTCCTTGGTAAAAGAAGAAAAAATGATGCTCATACAGTTTTGGCAGCTGGCGGCATAAATGCTTCATTTGGGAACTTAGACACTCAGGACTCATGGATACAACATTTTGCTGATACTTATCTTGAGGGTTATAAGTTAGGAGATCCTAGTATTATTGAAATAATGGTTAAGAATGCATGTACGGCTGTAAAAGAGATAGATCAATGGGGGTGTGATTTTGAAAAATTGAAAAATGGCGAACTTAATCAAAGATATTTTGGGGCACATACTTATAGAAGGACCTGCTTCAAAGGCGACTATACTGGACACACTATTCTTAATACTCTCTTAAAAAAAGCAGAAACTTTAAAAATTCCAACATATGATACCGAGTACGTAAGTGATCTTTTAATCAAAGAAGATAGATGTTATGGTGCAATGTCAATAAATACAAAGACTAGTGAAAGAACAGTACATTTAGCAGACGCTGTAATTTTATGTACTGGTGGACATACAAAAGTATGGAAGAAAAGTTCTTCAAGAAATGGAGAAAATACTGGGGATGGTTTCCACCTTGGACTTAAAGCAGGTTGCGAGTTAATTGATATGGAAATGGTGCAATTCCATCCAACTGGGATGGTATTTCCAAAAGACATGGAGGGAACTTTAGTTACTGAGGCTGTCAGAGGAGAAGGGGGGAAACTATTTAACTCAAATGGCAAGCGATTTATGGTTGATTATGACGAAGAGAGAATGGAACTCTCTAGTAGGGATAGGGTGGCAATTGCTAATTATAAAGAAATTATCGAGGGAAGAACATCGCCTAATGGAGGAATTTTTCTAGACATAAGTCATAAAAGTAAAGATTTTATTATTTCCAAAATTCCAAAAATTTATAATCAATTCCTTGAATCACAAAATATTGATATATCGAAATATCCCATGGAGGTTGCTCCAACAGCACATTACTCAATGGGTGGTATATCTGTTAATCCTGAGGATCATAGTACTTGTATAAATGGTCTTTATGCCGCCGGTGAAGTCTCTGGAGGTTTGCATGGGGCAAACAGATTAGGCGGTAATTCCTTATCCGAAATTCTAATTTTTGGCAAAATTGTAGGTCATTATGCATGTGAATATTCTCGTAAAATTTCTTCTAAATTTCAGCCAAAGAGTCAAATAAAACTTGCACATGAAAATTTAGATATGCTTATTAAAAAAGGTAATGAAGAGACTTCTTATATTAGAGAAAAATTAAGTAATTTAATGTGGAAATATTGCGGAGTAATGAAGGATGAGCAAAATTTAAAATTAGGTTTAGATAAGTTAGAAACTCTGAAAGAAGTTTCTAAAAATATAAATGTACAAATTGAGGAAAATAACCCTTTTTTATTAATAGAGTTGTTGGATTTAAATGCTTCAATTGTTTCTGCTGAAGTGACTATTAAATCCTCAATTATTCGAAAAGAAAGTAGAGGTGCTCATAATAGAAGTGATTATCCAAATTTAAATAATGAATATGAATTTAATATTCTTGCAACTTTAAAAAAAGGAAAACTTGTATTTTCTAAGAAAAATTTAAAACCCTTAAAGAGTGAATTAAAGGAAGCCATAATTAATACAAATAAAATAGAAAATTTATCGAAAAGACTATTGGAGTGATATCAAATTTTGCGCCATACAGCCAAAAGTTTACCTTGAAAAACAACTTCATCTAAGTTTAATTCGATAGGTTCATAAGAAGGGTTTGCAGCCTCAAGAAATATCTTATTATTTCTTTTAAAAAAATATTTAAGAGTTGTTCCTAGTCCAGGAACCATCGCACTAACTATTGTCCCATTCTTTAGCGAGAAAGAATCAGTAATAGGCTCCATCAAGACCATATCTCCATCGGCGATACATGCATCTATCATCGAATCCCCATTTACTGTAAGAGCAAATACATTTTTCTTACTTAAAACATCAGAGATATCTAATGTTTCATTCACATCAGAAAAAGTTTCAATCAAACCTCCAGCTGCTACTGAACCCATAATTGGAACTCCCTCTACAATTTCATCAACTATTTGCATAGTTCTAGCTTTTCCTTCTTGCCATGAAATATATCCCTTTTCTTGTAAATGCTTCAAGCGACTTTGAATAGGAGCTGGAGATTTTAATCCCATAGCTTGCATCATCTGCCTGATGGATGGACTATGTTGAAAGTTTTTCATATAATCTTTTATCCAACCATAAAGCTCATTTTGAGC
>MDTG01440028.1_pt1 | contig 10767 bp, 12 predicted proteins | sample 811421 | NCBI WGS metagenome assembly MDTG01 (sample SAMN05326645, study PRJNA326480) | marine metagenome | isolation source: seawater | place: Pacific Ocean: South East | collected 2011
GACAAACTTAAATTATAAAACAAAAGAACAAGTTCAGCATGAAATAGATCAAGTTTTTACAGGTGATGGCTATAGAATTATTAAGTCACACTTCTTTGCTAGACATCATAACTTGGATTGGTTGTGGGAAAACTTTAAGGGTGATTATATAATCCTACTATACAAGGAAGCTCAAGCAAGTTTTGCATGGTGGTGTAATGTAATGGATTTCAGTGAAGATCATTGGCCAGATTACAGACCAGGATACAAAGACTATAATACAATGCGTCCTCAAATATTTGAAGAGACATGTAAAATTACAGACTTTGCAATGCGTAAAAACATGCAATGGGCTGAATGGAATCCAAACAAATCGCTTGATATTTTTCCAGATGTAGACAGAACAGAAGCAAGTATTATTAAAAGATGGCCAGACGAAAAGTATATGGCAGTAGCCCAAATATGTTAGAACATTATGGTGACATAGTAGAATTAAACTATCAGGTAGACGATAGTGTGTTCTCAGATATTGCTAAGATTACAGACTGGCAACAAGAAAAGACAAGACGTTATATTGACTTAATAGGAAATACTGATCAAGACTATAGAGGTAAAAGTGAGCAAGACTTAGAATACAACTCTAATATAGAACAGATGCCTGAAATTAAAAAACTTATAGACAAGTTTACTGGAGTATCTGGTAATACTGTATATAAAGCTCGTGTAATGGAGTTAGATGCTGGCAGTTATTTTGAGCCACATAGAGATCATTTCCAAGGTGGTAAGCGTTTTAGAATACTCATACCACTTAACAATACAACCAGAGACAAGTATGCTTTTTTCTATGAGGATAAGATAGTGGAATTTAAACCACGAACACCATATATTCTTAATACAAGAAAAATACATGGTGCAATGTGCTTTGCTGATAAAACTTATCATGTGTTAATGAGTGTGAACAACACAGATGAGAATCAGCGTAAAGTAATCGATATGATAACCTTTAGATGACTAGAGTTAATATGAAGAAAACTAATGACAAATATAAGCATCACAACAAGCCCAACAGGAAGATCTCCGGACAAGAAATACTTCTTCGGAAAACAAGCACAAGACTTAGACTTAACAAGGCCTAAGTATAACAAAATTGGTAATGAAGAAGACTTTACAGAATTCTATAACTTACTACAACAGCAAACCAACTATTTAGACCCTATGAACTTTGAAACTGTAGGAACTAACTTTACAATATACACAAACGATGAACGACACAAACAATTTGTTTGGAACATGTTCAAAGTTACAGCAGAAGATCAACATGGTGATTGGACTATATGGCACAATACATCAATTGATATGGAACCAAAGATTTATGTTCACTTAGATAAAAAGTTACTACTAATTGCAGGTACAACATTTTTAGGCGAAATTAAAAAAGGTGTATTTGGTATAGTTAGTTTCGAGTTACCTAAATTTGGTATATTACCTATGCATTGCGGAGCATTTACATATCGTAAAACAACTAATCTAATGTTTGGATTGTCGGGTACAGGCAAAACTACATTAAGTAGTGATCCTGAATATAAACTAATCAGTGATGATGAAGTTGCATGGACAAACATGGGAATACGCATGATTGAAACAGGTTGCTATGCTAAATCAGAAGGCTTAACACCTGAAACACATGAAACTATTTTTAATGCAGTAGAAAATGCAAAGCAACGTGATACGCTGGTGGAGGAAAATCCAGATGCGGCCAATGCCCGTTTAAGTTATCCAATTAGTTGCATTGAAAATGCTTATCACAAACGCAGTAACTTTCCACATGCAGATAATATATTCTTTTTAACAATGGATGCTGAAGGTGTTTTTCCTGCTATTAGTAGGATTAGTAATAAAGCAGTAAGAAGATTCTTTGAAACAGGCTATACAAGTGTAATGCCTGGTACTGAATCAGGAGTTACAGAAATACAGCGTACACTTTCACCCTGTTACGGATCACCGTTCATGCCACGTAGTGTAGATACGTATGCTGATTTATTAATGAGTAATATAGAGAAGCATGATAGCAATGTATTCCTAGTAAACACAGGAATGAATCCAGAAACTGGAGAACGGTTTGCATTGGACTTTACTAGAAATACAATTAAAAAAGCAATACTAACAGAGTATCCATTAAAGGATACAAGCGAAGAAGTATTACCAAAACTTGAAGAGGTGATAGCCGGTATATGACTGTAGGTAAGCAAATCAATGAAGGTTACTATCATAACGAGATCAACAATGCTTATCATAGTACTGATCCCATGGATAGTTTTGCTGAACAGATTAATAGTTATAATCCACAATATGTTATTGATGCAGGTTGTGGACAAAACATATGGAAAGGCAAAGTACAAAACCTCGTAGGATTTGATTGGAGTGAATATCCTAATAATGACTATACTTGTGATTACATAGTATTTGATGAACATACAGAACCTGGTACAGCAGACTTTGTATTTTGTTTAGGTTCAATACATCAGGGTACTACAGAACCAGGTTTACAATCAAACAATCTTCCTGCAGAAATATTTAATAATCTACAGTATGTACATAAATGGTTAAAGCCTGGCGGAAGAGTTGTTATGCGTGTTCGTAGTGATGTTGAAACATTGTACAAGCCACGCAAAACTCCACCGTTGCGTGGACATTTATTCTTATGGAATATTGAACACATAAGAGAGTGGGGCAATCAGCTAGGATTTAAAATAATAAAGCCATGTGAATTACGCATGGTAAGGTTAGAAGATTTAAATGATGAGGACTTAGCAGAATTTAAAACAAAATTTGATGATGCTCGTCAGCAGGAGATAATTACTAATGAACAGTTACGAAGAGCCAATGGCGAACCTGTAGTTGTGCCCAGCGTACTAAAATGCTGGTATATATGGTGGTGGCAAAAAATATGATCCAAGGAAAATATCACACAGTTATAGATGAATATCCATACGATAGACAGGAACTAGAAGATTTGTACTATAGTGAACTTGAAGATTTAGTTATACAGTACGGAGCAAAGATGCGTTGGGGACCAGAAAAAAGACAGAGTTGGCGTCCTGGTATCAATGCTGTTGACCCTACACTTAAAGAGGGTAATGATAATGCTATGCTTACTGACTATCCTGCAATTAAAAAATTGTTTGATGCATTTAATTTCACACCACATTTAAACCCAGATGATTTGGATATACTTGTTTATGATAAGGAATATGAATTTGTACCACATGTTGACTTTAAACAAAATGCTGTTATAATGTTTCCTATACTACCTAGTGATGGTGGTACACCCATTACATATTATACTATACCAGACTTAGATTTAGAGAAGTATACGAAGTTTCATAACCTAGATAAAGATAAGTACAGAGACTACGTTTATAATTACAGCGTTGAGTATCCTACATTATCAAATGGAATGTGTATCCATGGTGTTGATGCAGTACCAAAAGGAGAAACAAGAGTCTACTTGAGGTTTAAAATACTTAAAGAAACGTATGAAGACGTAGTAAAGAAATTGGAAGAAGGAAGTTTCGTAAAATGAATCTATTTAAGCAACCCTGGCATTTCGATAATTTCAGAGCAGATGAAGATGGAGAATACGTAAAGTGTATTGGAAATCTAGTTGGCGACTGGTCTCAAGATATTATTAGTGCAAGAGAACAAAAGATGCAAAATCAACCATATAATGAACAGGATTATGGACATGCCGCCAATGTAAAAAGTAAAGACCATGTAGAAGAGGATAAAGAAAATCCCGATGGCAAGCCAGAAGCTATCATGTTTCGCAAAATTAACTTTGACAAGTACCCAGGACTATGTCCTAACTTTGAAAAGGTAACAGCATACTTAAAATTTAATAGCGAGAAGAAACTCACACAAAAATTTAATGATCAATTTCCTAATGATCAATTAATGTGGCATATTGATAATTTGCCAGGCAATCCACGTAAAGAGCGTGTTATAGACAACCCAGACTTTAAATACCAAGAACCTGATAAGATACGTTTCTTAATTATGCTTGAAGATTGGGAACCAGGTATGATACTACAGTTTGGTAACCTAATTTACACACAATGGAGAGCTGGAATGATTTTATGTTGGGAATGGAGTACATTACCACACCTAACATGGAATGGTAGCTGGAAGAAAAGACCAGCACTACAGTTAACTGGTAGTTCAACAGACGAGATGGTAGAGCTTATTAAAAATAGCAATAGAGATTCTCTTCATAGGATTTAATTAATGGCAGACACAAAATTACCAAGTGATACATTTTGTATTCTACCTTGGATTCACCTAAGTACCAGACCGGACGGAAGTATGCGTGTCTGTTGTACAGCCAATGCTAGTGCAGTTGGTGCAACAAATGATAAAGTTCATGGTGGGCGAGTTGGTATTGTTAAAATGGAAGATGGTAAACCAGCAAATCTAAATGTAAGTGATTTGGATAGTGCTTGGAATAACACTTATTATAGAAGTGTACGTAAGATGATGATGGAAGGTGAAAAACCTGCAAGTTGTCTTAAGTGCTATAAAGAAGAGGCGGCTGGACACAGATCAAAACGTCAATGGGAAACAGAATACTGGCTTAGAAATGGTGTAAATTTAGATGAGCTAGTAGCAGAAACATACGAAGATGGAAGTACCACAAGTAAATTAAGATACATTGACATACGCATGGGTACTAAATGTCAATTAGGTTGCGTGATGTGTAGCCCACATGATAGTAGTGGTTGGGTAAAAGATTGGAAACAGTTGTATCCACAAATTACAAATGAATCACTAAAACAAACAATGGTGTGGGAAAATAAAGGTAGAGAATTTGGTGCAAGTTATAACTGGCATAAAGACAATGATCTATTTTGGGAACAGTTTTATAGACAAGTTCCATACATGCTACAGTTGTATTTTGCAGGTGGTGAATCAACAGTTATTAATGAACATTATGATATACTTGACAAAGTTATCGAAATGGGATACGCAGACAAATTAGAGTTGCGTTACAATTCAAATGGTATTGAGTTACCTGATAGATTACTAGAGCAATGGAAACATTTTAAGAAAGTTCGTTTCCATTACAGCGTAGATAGTATTCATGACATGAATGACTACATACGTTATCCAAGCAAGTGGGATCACACAAATGCACAGTTTCATAGACTGGATAAGGACACAAGTAACAATGTAGAAGTTACTATTGCATGTGCGGTAAATGCTTTGAACATTTACTACATACCGGACTTTTTAAAATGGAAACTAACACAAAATTTCCATAAAATTAATATGTGGCCATTTGGTGCAGGTGGTATTAACTATCACTTTGTATATTGGCCAGGACACTTGAATGTTAAAGTATTACCTGATAGTTTTATTGACAAATGTGAAGAACACTATGATGAGTTTATTGAATGGTGGAAAGAGAACTGGCGGTTAGGTGTACCAAGTTGGCATAAAAACAATCCAAAATGTACATACGAAAACTGGTTGGATGATAGTTATGGAATTAAACGATTGAAAGGAATGCTAAGTTTTGCTCGTAGTGAAGACTGGAGTAGACGCTTACCTGAGTTCAGAGAATATTTAACTAAGTTAGATAATATGCGAGGCACAGACTTTCGCAAAACATTCCCTGAAATGGCATTTTTAATGGATGAAGACACTAGTAATAGGGACTAGCCACACATTTGGCGAATGTCAGCCCGAAGGTCATATACCTCCGGAGCAACGCTGGTGTAATTTGCTCACTAAAAGTATAGGATCAGAGCTTGAAGTTTTATCCATGGTAGGGGCATCATTTCAACATCATGCGTATATTGCCATGAGATACTTATTTGATACAAATGAAAAGTATGATTTATGTGTAGTAGAAGGTAGACACATTACCTCTTCTGATGGAAGTTACCCATTACCAAAAGGAAAAGGGTCACCGTGGCCAGATTCAAGAGTTTTTGAGGAATTTGATAACACACATGATCATGCTTTATTTTATAAACCCTGGCTTACAAAAGAATCAAGTTACCAAAAGGAAAGACTAGAACCATTTCAAAATATGTTTATTACTGGCGTACCTGTAAATAAAGAATGGTATGAAGATTACGTTTGTAGTCCATTACATTTTATTGATTGTTACTTTATAAATTTAGGATTATGTAAGTTTTTAGAAAAATATTGTAGCAGAGTAGCGTGGTTTAGTATGAATGGTCCTAATAAACATGTTAAAGATATAGATACGTATATTGAATGGTCAGATGAACTACTAAAAGATTATAAAATTGAATGTAGTTGGTCTAAGAAGACTCTCCGAAAAGATTTATATAAGCCAGATGACTTCCGATGTGGGTGTGGTCATCCAAACGTAAAAGGACACGTTCTACTAGCAGATGAAATAGAACAAAAATTAAGAGAGAAAGAATGGATATAGTTTATATAGTTGCTCTTGAAACAGAGCTACCACAGCAAAACAATATTGATATTAGATATTGTGGAGTTGGAAAAGTAAATGCTACTTATGTAGCAATGAAGGCTATTGCAGATGGTGCTAAGAAAATTGTAAATTTTGGCACAGCAGGATTAGTAAATAGTGATAGAGATTTGACTGGATTACATAAGGTCACACATATTGCACAACGTGATATGCTTGCAGAGCCTCAGGCTCCAAGGAGTGTAACGCCATTTGAAGAGAGTGCAGTTGCTGGTGAAATAGCACTAGCACCACTTAGGGATATAACATTAGGAACTGGTGATAGTTTTGTAATGGCTCCTGACGATTGGTTTACACAGAATCAAATTGATGTTGTCGATATGGAGGCATATGGTATTGCAAAAGTATGTGCATTAGAAAATGTAGACTTTGAATGCTATAAGTGGATAAGTGATTTTGCAGATGAAAATGCAATGAAGGACTGGCAAAAGAACCAAGCTGAAGGAGCAAAAACATTTCTTGATTTAATACATGGATTCGTTTAAGTACATAACAAAGAAAATTAATTCAGCAGAATTGTTGACTGATCCATATGAACATATATGGATAGAAGACTTTCTAAGTCAAGAACATTACGATCAATTAAAAAATGACTTTGAACAATCTAATTTTAAAAAAGAAGATGATGATCATAACCAGACAAGCGAAATGTCTTGGCAGGATTTTAATGAGTTTATTAATAGTAAATGTTTATATCATGCTATTAGAAATAAACTTACAGCAACACGAGAATATGAAGACATTGATAAGTTTTTAGTAAACTATATGCTAGACGATACAAAAGATCAAATAGGATTGCACAGTGATCACAAAGGAAAACAAACTATACAATGGCACATTTATATGCCTGATCAAGATTATGATAAGTTTGGAACAATACTTTGTTTAGACAAACAACGTACAGGTAAAAAAGAATTTCCTTTAAAGCATAATTGCTTTTTAGCATATGGTAAAAATATAGATGGTGATCTGCATTACATGGAAGCAGGTGATCGGATACGTAAAAGTTTATTAGTGAGATATAGATGAGTAAAGGCTTTTGTTCTTTGCCGTTTGTACAATATAGCACTTATAACGGAGGACGTTATAGACTATGTTGTATGGCTAAAGAACCCAAAGAAACTGTTAATCAAGAAGAACTAGGTATTAAAGGTACTTGGAATCATGCGTACATTCGTGATGTTCGTGCTAGAATGGCAGAGGGTGAATGGCTACCAGAGTGTGGAGAGTGTGAAAGATTAGAACGTAACAATATTGTAAGCAGTCGTCAGTGGGAAAATGAACAATGGGCTGATGTAATAGATGATATTGTTGCTAAGGCAAGTGCAAATAACTGGTATGTAGATCAACCATTACAGTTTGATTTCCGTTTAGGTAATATGTGTAACTTGCAATGTCAAATGTGCAACAAAGAAGCAAGTCATCTAGTTAGTGTAGAACGTGCAAAAATGATTAATGCTGGACTTGGTATGGAACATAGAGATTGGCATGGTAATGTAGAAGCAAAAAAAGAAGCACTACTACAGCCTGGTATTGATTGGGAGAGTTTTGATGATATGATAGCTCACTCACGCAAAATTAAAATAATTGGTGGAGAACCAACTGTTGCACCTGATATGTTTAGGTTGCTAGATCGTTGTGTAGAAACAGGACATGCAGATCATATAGAAATTAGTTTTTACACAAACATTACTAACATGCAGGACAGATGGTTAGAGCAGTTAGGCAAATTTGAGAAAGCCATTGTAAACTGTTCACTTGAAGGTATGGGTAAAATGAATGACTATCTACGCCCGCCTTCAAAATGGGATAGCGTGTGGCAGAAGTTTGATAAACTTGTAAAGTACTCAAACACAAAGGCTGGTAAGCGTATTAAGGTTCGTGTTACTACAGTTAATCAAATAACAAATGCACTACACATTGCAGACTTCTGGGAGTTTATGCATGAATATCAAATGGAACATGATAGAGGTATTGCAATGAGTACTAACCAGTTAGTTGAACCAAATTATTATAGTATGGCGTATGCTCCTGAATGGCTACGCAAAGAACAAGAGGAACGTATTATGCGTTTCCTAACAAAGATAGGTAACTCACCACACTTTACTGACTATGAAGAACCTTTGCTTGAAGTAATAAATTTTGCAAAGGATCGTAAACATAGATATAACGAAAGAGTTATGAAACAGTATGTTGATGTTACACAAAAGTATGATAAATTTAGAGGGCATGATATTATGACAGTTGCCCCTGAATTTACTCGCATCAGAGATGCACTAAATTAGAAAGATAAAATGTTACAAAAGATTACAGATAGAATACCAGAGTTTTGTTTGAGTCATTGGTTGTTTCGTATACCAGTGGCAATAGTTTTTATACAACAAGGTTTAAGTAAACTACCATTCTCAATAGAGGATGCAGAATCGTTTGGGCTACCATCACTTGTATGGTGGTTCGTTATATTAGGTGAGCTAGGTGCAGGTATAGGTTTGCTTGTAGGTGGTGTCATTGGACTACAAAAATATTGGAACGAACTGGGTGACGTACTTACACGTTTCAGTGGTATTACAATTTGTAGTATTATGACGGGTGTTATATGGGTAGGTCAGCCTGAAAGTTTCTGGGACGTTTTACTTTATGATAATTTACACGTTTTGTTATGGGTAGGTGGACTATACTTTGCATTACGTGGCAATAGGAGTTAGTATGAATGAGTATTATGGATTCAATAGTTATAACAGTTATGATCCACTAAAGTCAGTATTAATTGGCTCAGCGTTTGAAAAGGATTTCTTTGCAGATCACCCTGATACAAAAGTAGCTGATGCTCTATGTAAAGTTAATGATGAGACACGTGAAGACTTAGACAACATGCAAAAGATGTTTGAAGAGCGTGGCATTGAAGTACATAGAATGACAGACGAGTGTTGGGGAGATTCCAGACGCTGGAATAGTGTTGCAGAAGTAATGGATGGCAAGGGATTTATTCCTCGCCCATTAATGGCACCACGTGATGAGTATATGGTTTTAGGTAAAAACTTAATAGCATGTACTCCTAAAAGTGTATGGCATGTACCTGAGTCACTTAGAGAATACGCAGATATATTATCACCAACGCCACAAAGTCTTGCAACAAATAGATGTCCTTGGGGATTTCCTCAAGAAAATGATAATGGTGCGCCTAACCCCTGGTGGTTTGGTAACTTTGGTGATGAACAGATTGAATCCGTGAAGGCTCGTATTACAGGTCCTAGTATTGTTAGGACAGGCAGAGATTTACTTATTGACGTAGATCGTAGTATTCCGGATAGTGCATTTTTATTTGCAACAAAGTGGATACAAAAATATAATGAAGTATTTCAAGAAAACTTTAGACCACATAGATGTGAGTTTGGTAGACATAGTGATGGACTAATGAATGTTTTGCGTCCTGGTTTAGTTATTAGTAGTGCAGGTATGGAAAACTATAATCTTACCTATCCTGGTTGGGACGTTGCGTGGATACAAAAACCAAACAACGAATACATTAAAAAGTTTAGAGAGCTCAAGTATAATCAGCGTGGCGGTGAGGCAGATCGTATGATGCGTTATTGGATTGCTGGTGAAGAAGGTAATCAATCACTACATGAGTTTATAGACTTATGGTTTAATGAAAATGTTGGGCATTGTTTTGAAACAAACTTTGATGTTAACGTATTAAGTTTAGATCATAATACATGCGTAAGCAGTGGTAAAAATTTACAAGCAGAAGCAGAGCTTAAAAAGTATGGAGTAGAAACACTTGTAGCACCCATACGTCACAGATGGTTCTGGGACGGAGGCGTACATTGTTGTACTGTAGATTTAATTCGTGAAGGGGAATGTTTAGACCATTTTCCGGAGCGTGGAGAAAATGCTTATGTGTTTAAGGATTTAATTAATTATGAAGTACAAGCATTAGATAATCAAAGAATGATGTCTTGATATACTAGTTGTTGATTTTCTGCATAGTATTTTAACAAACACTCTTCCATTGTCAACCAAAAACTACTGTACTTCCTTTTGCGAATTACATGTTCCCAAGTTTCTTCGTAATTGTCACCAGTAATAATCCACTCACCCCAACCCTGAAACTCTCCAGCATTTACTAGTGTGTATTTTTCGTGATGTTTTTTAACATACGCTAATACTTTGTCCTTCAACTTTCCATTTTTGTCTGTATGGTATATATTTTTATGTCCTTTGTGGTGTAACCAAGCTTCAGTGTAATTACCCATTCGCTCAGC
>MDTG01026187.1_pt1 | contig 10766 bp, 10 predicted proteins | sample 811421 | NCBI WGS metagenome assembly MDTG01 (sample SAMN05326645, study PRJNA326480) | marine metagenome | isolation source: seawater | place: Pacific Ocean: South East | collected 2011
AAATTTATAGTGAATTAATTTTCTTTATATTACATACTCATAAAAATAAATGCCAAAGAAAACAGAAATTGATCATTATTCGGATAAAGAAGCACTTGATTTTCATATAAAGGGAAAGTCAGGCAAAATTGAGATAAACTCAAGTAAACCTTTAACCACAAAGAGAGACCTTTCGCTTGCTTACTCTCCTGGAGTTGCGGCACCAGTTAAAGAAATAGCAAAGAATCCAGACTTAGCTTACGATTACACTAGTAAAGGTAATTTAGTTGCAGTTATTAGTAATGGTTCAGCAATATTAGGGTTGGGTAATTTAGGATCTTTAGCATCGAAGCCTGTTATGGAGGGTAAATCAGTTTTATTTAAAAGATTTGCAGATATTGATTCGATTGATATTGAAATAGATAATAGTAATCCTCAAGCAATTATTGAGACGATAAAAAATATTGGTGGAACTTTCGGAGGTATTAATCTTGAAGATATTGCTGCGCCCGATTGTTTTATAATAGAACAGAAATTAAAAGAACTTCTTGATATTCCTATTTTTCACGATGACCAACATGGAACTGCAATCATAACTACAGCAGCGCTTATCAATGCTTTAGATATTTCAAAAAAAAAGATCGGAGAAGTAAAGGTTGTAATAAATGGAGCTGGTGCATCCGCGCAAGCATGTGCAAATCTATTTAAAAGCTCCGGTGTTAAAAATGAAAATATTGTTATGTGTGATAGTAAGGGAGTAATATATAAAGGGAGAGAAAATTTAGATCAATTTAAATCTGCTCATGCTGTTGAAACAAAACTTAGAACATTAGAACAAGCAATGAAAGACTCGGACGTTTTCTTAGGTTTATCAGCTAAAGACGTGGTTTCTAAAGAAATGGTAAAATCAATGGCAAAAAATCCAATTATTTTTGCCTGCGCTAACCCTGACCCAGAAATTAAACCTGAATTAATTGTTGAGGCAAGAACAGATGCAATAATCGCAACTGGTAGGTCAGACTACCCTAATCAAGTAAATAATCTAATTGGATTCCCTTACATATTCAGAGGAGCTCTTGATGTAAGAGCTAAAGAAATTAATGAAGAAATGAAAGTCGCTGCTGCAAATGCAATAGCTCTTTTAGCGAGAGAAAACGTGCCAGATGAAGTTGTTTCTGCATATGGTGGAGATAGACCAAGATATGGAAAAGATTATATTATTCCATCAACTTTTGATCCAAGATTGATAAGTGTAATACCTTCAGCAGTTGCGAGTGCTGCAATGAAAAGTGGGGTCGCAAGAAAAGATATTGCTGACTTAGAAATTTATAAAGATCAACTTGCAAATAGACTTGATCCTACAATGTCATTAATGCAAGGCATTAACGCAAAAGTTAGAAAAAATCCAAAAAGAGTTATATTTGCTGAAGGTGAAGACGAAAATATGCTTAAGGCAGCAATTGAATTCGGTAGAAATAAATTAGGAACACCGATTTTAATTGGAGCTGAGAAAAGAATTAAAGAACAGCTAAAAAATATAGGTTTAGACGAAAATTATAAAATTCAGATTGTTAATTCTACCGATAAAGAAAAAAGGGAGAAATATGTTAAACACCTTTATAAGAGACTTCAGCGAGAGGGTCAATTGGAACGAGATGTGGATCGTTTAGTTAGGAATGAAAGAATAGCCTGGGGTGCTTCGATGATTGCATGTAAGGATGCAGATGCAATGGTAACAGGAAATATCAGACACTATGCTGCCTCTATAGAAAAACTTAAAAAAGTTACTCAGCCTAGACCTGGAGAGGAAATTTTTGGTATGACGATGATTACTCTCAAAGGAAAAACTATTTTAGTGGCAGATACAAATGTTCAAGATTTTCCATCTCCTCAAAGACTAGTTAAAGTTTCCAAATCTTGTGTTCGTGTTGCTAGACTTTTTGGATTTGATCCGAAAGTAGCATTCTTATCACACTCAACTTTTGGTAAACCCATTTCAAAAAATACAAAACATGTAAGGGATGCAATTGAACTATTAAAACAGGAAAAAGTTGACTTTGATTTTGATGGTGAAATGCAACCTGATGTAGCGTTAAATCCAGTCTATAAAGAAATTTACCCTTTTTCTAAAATCGTTGGTAATGCAAATATTTTAATCATGCCTGCATTACACAGTGCTGCAATATCAACTAAATTGATGAAAGTATTCGGAGGTGGAAAATTAATAGGTCCTTTACTAATCGGTTTAGGTTCGCCGATAGAGGTAGCGCCCTTAAGAGCTAGTACTTCAGAAATTTTAAATCTTGCATCTATTGCGGCTTACTCTTCTGATGTAATCGATTACTCTAATTAAAGTTTACTCCTACTTAAATCAGAAGCTAAATAAATTGAAGGTATTACCTCATCCACATCATAGATCTTATTAGCCTCATTGATGACTTCTTTCTTTTCTTGAATGTCCATTGCGATACCAAAAATATATATTTTTTTGTTAATTGTTTCTAAAGTGTAATTTCTTGCTTTAGTTTTTTTATTAAATATAAGCGCAGATCTAAGTTGGCTGGTAATGAGTATATCTTTAGCTGTACTTTTAAAACTTGCTTGGCCTTTTATTGTAATTGCATTTTTAACTGATCTTACGCCTTTTGTCTCCCAAGCCATTTTAGTAATTTTTATTTTTTCTTCAGGCTCATCTACTTTGCCAGATATAAAAATGTTACCGTCTCTTACCTCTGACTTCACCGAAATGAAATATTTTTTATTGTTTAATGCTAGTCTAGCGGATAAGTTTTTTTGCATTATTGTGTCATCAATCTGCATTCCAATGGTTCTTGGATCAAATGTAATATCAACTCCTGCTCCGAACTGGCTTACAGAGGTACAAGCAGTAATAAAAAAGATTAATGCTAGGCTAAATATTTTTTTCATTTTTTGCTTTTAAACAGAGTTGGTAAATTGTTCTTTTGTTAATATTTTCTGTTTTTATAAGCAAATCAACAGTATCCTTTAAACTATATTTTTTCAAAAATATTTTTGCTTTGTTGATAATTTTTTGCTTATCATAAAATTTTGTTTTTGATTTAATTTCTGAAATTACAACAGTTATCTCACCTTTAAGTTGCTCTTCAAAGCTCTCGATTTCGTCAATGTTTTCTCTATAAAATCTTTCATGTAATTTAGTAATTTCTTTAGCGATCATAATTTTTCTGCCTGGAAAGAATTTTTTAAACTTCTCAAAATAAAAATTTAACTTTTGAGCCGGAATAAAAAAAACTTGTGAAAATTTATAGTTAGATAAAGAACTTAATATTTTAACCAATTCATTTTGAGTTTTTGGTAAGAAACCGTAAAATAAAAATTTATCATCGAAACCAGATACGCTCATTGCAGAAATGATCGAAGAAACACCGGGGATAGGTACTACTTTAATATTTTTTTTGATAGATTCATTAAGTAAAAGTCTACCTGGATCAGACATTAATGGAGTACCAGCGTCAGAAATAATAGACAAAATTTTGCCCTGATTAAAGTGCTCTATGATATTGGTAATTTGTTTTTTTTCGTTAAACTTATGATAGGAAATTAACTTTTTTTTTACTTTTAAATGATTTAATAGCTTTAATGAATGTCTAGTATCTTCACAAAGAATTATGTCTGAATTTTTTAATACCTCAATAGCTCTTAATGTTATGTCATCAAGGTTTCCAATAGGCGTTGAAACAATATATAAAGTATTTTTCGAAAGTTTCATTATATGAAAAAAAAAAATTTTAATTATATTATCTTATTTATTAATATTTTTTAATTCTTATCTTTTAGCTGATGAAGGTAAAAAAATTCTTAAAATTGGTTTATTGGCTCCATTAAGTGGTGAATACAAAGAATTGGGTAGTTCTTTTCTTTACTCTTTGCAATTAGCTCTTGAAGAAATAAATGACGACAAAGTTGTAATAATACCTAGAGACTCTGGTTTCAATGATAAAGAAATGTTAAAAAGTGCAATAGAAGAAATAAGGTTAGAAGGAGCGAAAATTATTATTGGCCCAATAACAAATTCAGATTTTAATGAAGTAAAAAAATTTGGTGACCTTACTTTTATTTCTCCATCAAATATAAACCCAGAGTTTACTCATAATATAATTAGCGTAGGCGTAAGTTTGGACTCTCAACTAAAATCTTTGGGTAATTTTATAAAAAAACAAAAAAAAACCAAAACAGTAATAATGTACCCAAAAAATCAATATGAAGATTATGTAGAAAAAAAACTTAAGATAGTGGGTTTGGATAATTTTAAAATTTTTAAATATAGTTCTAATCCAGAAATTCTTACAGGTGAAATCGAAGTTTTAACAAATTATAAGCAGAGAAAGAATAATTTAAAACTAAGAAAAAAAATGTTTGAAGATAAAGAGGATGACCAATCTATTAAAGCTTTAGCAAGATTAGAACAATTATACACTCTTGGTGATGTAAATTTTGACTCTGTAATTATTATAGATTTTGGCAACAGCCTTAAAAGTGTTTTAACATCTTTGGTTTACACAGATGTAAATCAGGAAAAAGTTTTGTTCACTACTGTAAATCAATGGTTTGATGAAAGTATATTTTACGAGAATACAATAAAATCTTTATACTATCCATCAATCAACTATAAAGAATTTAAAAAATATAATAAAAAATACTACAAAAGATTCAAAAAATATCCTAATGAAATTACTTTGCTTACTTACGATGCTTTAGGACTAATTTACTATGCCTGGAAAAAAAAGGGAGATATAAGATCTATAAATGATTTTTCATTTAAAAATAAAATTAAAGGTAAAATAGGAACATTCAGTTTAAAAGATCAAAAAGTGTCACAAGAGTTAAATATTTATAAAACTGAAAAAAATAAATTTATAAAATTTTGATTTTTTTTTTTAGTTTCTTAAAAGCTAAGAATCTATGATCCATTTTTAGTTTTTTCCAGTTTGGCATTTCGCCAAATGTTTTTTTAAAATTATTTGGAACAAAAATTGGATCATAACCAAATCCTTTTTTTCCTAAAATCTTCAACGATATCTTACCTGATATTCTTCCCTCTACAGTAACTATTTTTTTTTTGGTTCTTTAAAAGAAAGACTACAAACGAATACCGCTTTTCTGTTTTCTTTTTTTTTTATTCTTTTTAAAATGTACTGCATCGCTTTAGCAAAACCACCGTGTCTTTTAGCAAATCTTGCTGAGTAAATTCCAGGCCTATTATTTAGGCATTTAATACATAAACCTGAGTCATCAGATATCACTGGAAAATTTACTAAATCACTAAAATATTTGACTTTTAGTTTTGAGTTTGAAGCAAAGCTCTTACCAGTTTCCTTTGGACTTCTTATTTTTAGCGATAAAGGAGAAATCTTTTTATATTTTTTCGATATAAGTCGAGCTATTTCTTTGAATTTTCCTGGATTATGTGTGCCTACTAAAATTTTTTTCATCCTATCTAGTATTTCTAAAATTATTTACTATATAGCATTCAAATGTCAGAAAATGATAAAAAAAAAACAGATGATTTAAAATCTTCAAAAGTAGATGAGGATAAAGCTCCTGATAATAACGAAAAACAGGATAAAAAAGTAATATCCGTTGATGAAAAATTAAAAGAGACTGAAGATAAATTGCTGAGATCTTTAGCGGAAATTGAAAATCAAAGACGAAGATTTGAGAAGGAAATAAAAGATGCTTTTGAATTCGGTTCCTTTAATTTTGCCAAAGAAATGTTGACAACCTTAGATAATTTACAACGAGCAAAAGAAGCGATTAAAAATGATAAATCATTAAATGAAAACAAAGACTTAAATAAATTTTTAGAAAATATCACTATTATTGAAAAAGACTTAACATCAATTTTTGAAAAAAATAACATAAAAAAAATTGAATCCAAAAATAAAAAATTTGACCCAAATTTACACCAAGCAATGGCTGAGATAGAGGATGATAATTTTGCTACAGGAACTATCGTGCAAGAGATACAAACAGGTTATATGCTTGGAGAAAGGTTGTTAAGACCAGCTTTGGTAGGGGTTGCTAAGAAAAAAAATTCAAAAAATCAAGAAAAAGAGGAAAAAAAATAAGCAAAATAACCTTGTAGAAGAAGAAAAAACACCCATATAAGCTGAACAAAAGGAAAATAATGAGTAAAGTAATTGGTATAGATTTAGGGACAACAAATTCATGCGTAGCCATAATGGATGGCTCGCAAGCAAAAGTTTTGGAAAATACTGAAGGTGCAAGAACAACACCTTCCGTAGTAGCATTTTTAGAGAATGAAGAAAAATTGGTTGGGCAACCAGCTAAGAGGCAAGCTGTAACAAACGCTGGTGATACAATTTTTGCTGTTAAAAGACTTATTGGTAGAAAATTCGAAGGTCCCTCCGTTCAAAAAGATATTTCTAAAGTTCCATACAAAATAGTAAACTCAGATAATGGTGATGCATGGGTAGAGGGAAAAGGTAAAAAATACTCACCAGCACAAATTTCTGCTTTTGTTTTACAAAAAATGAAAGAAACAGCAGAAAAATATTTGGGTCAAGCTGTTACAAAGGCAGTAATTACAGTTCCAGCATATTTTAATGACTCACAAAGACAAGCAACTAAAGATGCTGGAAAAATAGCAGGCCTAGAGGTTTTAAGAATTATTAATGAACCAACAGCCGCTTCACTGGCCTACGGTCTTGATAAAAAAGGTGGAAAAAAGATAGCTGTTTACGATTTAGGTGGAGGAACCTTTGATATTTCAATTTTGGAAATAGGAGATGGTGTATTCGAAGTAAAATCTACTAATGGGGACACTTTTTTAGGAGGCGAGGATTTCGACGATGCTATAGTTGAATACTTAGCTTCTGAGTTTAAAAAAGACAACGGTATTGATTTAAAAACAGATAAACTTGCTCTTCAAAGATTGAAAGAGGCAGCAGAGAAAGCAAAAATTGAGCTTTCTTCAGCAGCACAAACTGAAATTAATCTTCCATTTATCACTGCTGATAAAACTGGTCCTAAGCATTTAAATTTAAAATTCACTAGAGCTAAACTTGAAGCTTTAGTTCAGAGCTTAGTCGATAGAACCTTAGAACCTTGCAAAACAGCTCTCAAAGATTCTGGGTTTTCCGCAGCCGAAATTAATGAAATTGTTCTTGTAGGAGGAATGACAAGAATGCCAAAAATTATTGAAACTGTAAAAAACTTCTTTGGAAAAGAACCTAATAAAAGTGTAAATCCTGATGAAGTTGTTGCAATGGGAGCAGCTATACAAGGCGGAGTTCTTCAAGGTGATGTGAAAGATGTCTTGCTTTTGGACGTCACTCCTCTTTCTTTAGGAATTGAAACTTTAGGTGGCGTTTCTACAAAACTAATCGAAAAGAACACAACTATTCCAACTAAAAAAAGCCAAGTTTTTTCTACAGCAGAAGATAACCAGCCTGCGGTTTCTATTAGAGTACTACAAGGTGAAAGGGAGATGGCTGCAGATAATAAAATTCTAGGAAATTTTGAACTTGTCGGTATCCCGCCTGCCCCAAGAGGAACTCCTCAAATTGAAGTGACGTTTGATATTGATGCAAACGGGATAGTAAGCGTTTCAGCTAAAGACAAAGGAACGGGAAAAGAGCAAAAGATCCAAATTCAAGCTTCAGGCGGATTATCAGATGAAGAAATTAAGAAGATGGTAAAAGATGCTGAAGCAAATAAAGAAGCAGACAAAAAGAAAAGAGAGACTGTTGATGCTAGGAACCAAGCGGATAGCTTAGTTTTCTCAACTGAGAAAAGTTTAAAAGAACATGGAGATAAAGTTTCCCCAGAAGAAAAAAAAGCCATAGAAGGTAGTATTGCTGACCTAAAAAAATCTTTGGAGGGAACTGATATTGAAGATATTAAGAAAAAAACTCAAAGTTTAATTCAGGTTTCTATGAAATTAGGTGAGGCTGTTTATAAAAGCCAACAAAAACCGGATAACAATGACAAAAATCCTGGTGGACCAAAAAATGCTAAGCCTAATGATAAAGAAAATGTAGTAGATGCAGATTTTGAAGACGTAAAAGAAGATAAAGAAAAAAGCGCCTAAGATAAAAAATAAGGAGACGTCCTGTGGCTAAAAGAGATTGTTATGATGTCTTAGGTATTCCAAAAGGTGCATCTAAAGACGATATTAAAAAAGCTTATAGAAAATTAGCACTAAAATATCACCCAGATAAAAATAAAGGCGATAAAGCTTCTGAGGAAAAATTCAAGGAAGCAAGTGAGGCATATCACATACTCTCAGATGAAAAAAGGAAAGCGAACTATGATCAATTTGGTCATGCTGCATTTGAAGGTGGAAGTGGTGGAGGATTTCAAGGTTTTGGAGGTTTTGATAGTTCATCTTTTTCAGATATTTTTGAAGATTTCTTCAGTGATTTTGGCGGCGGTTCATCAAGAAGAACAAGCAATAGAGGTAATGATTTAAGGTATGATGTAAATATAAGTTTAGAAGATGCATACAAAGGAACAGAAAAAAATGTAAGATACACAACTTATAAAAGTTGTAAATCATGTCTGGGTAGCGGGGCTGCCAAAGGTTCAAAACCGATAAGATGTGACTATTGCGCTGGTAGAGGTAAAGTTAGATCAAATCAAGGCTTTTTCACTGTACAACAAACTTGCCCTCAATGTAGTGGTTATGGAGAGATGATAAGCACTCCTTGTAATATTTGCAGTGGAAATGGAAAAACTCAAGCCAACGAAAATGTTACTGTAAAAATACCAAAAGGGGTTGATGATGGTACAAGGATAAGATTGACTGGGAAAGGTGAAGCAGGTTCAAAAGGAGGAGTAAGTGGTGATTTGTACCTATTTATTTCTATAGATAATCATAACATTTTCAAAAGATCTGACGAAAACCTTTATTATGAACTCCCAATTTCTTTTTCCGACGCTGCTCTTGGAACATCGGTAGAAGTGCCATCAATTGATGGAGGTAAATCTAAAATCAAAATTCCAGCTGGCACTCAATATGGAAAACAATTTAGATTAAAAGGTAAAGGTATGCCTATTTTGAGAAGAAGTAATTTTGGTGACCTTTATATTAGAGTTGTAACTCAAGTGCCAAATTCGCTTTCTAAAAGACAAAAGGAAATTTTAGAAGAATTTAATGAGATTGAATCAAATAAACCAGATCCAGTCATAAAAAGTTTTTTTGAAAAAGCCAGAAAATTCTGGAAGAAATCGTAGTTAAAATGGAAACAGATCAAATAATGTCAGCAATATTTTTAATTGCTGTATTAGCTCTAATCCTACCTGGTTTTTTGTCCACTAATAATAAATTAAAACAATTTTTAAGTAATTTATCTATTTGGGCTATAATTGTTCTTATTATTATTGTACTTATTTATTTAATTTAGTGATGAGAAAAATTAATTTAGCTATTTCTGGATGCATGGGGAGGATGGGTCAGCAACTTATCAAATCAGTTGCCAGAAGCTCATATTTTAAAATTGTTTCTTTAACTGAAAATAGAAAAATAAACAAAAAAATCTCTGGAATTATGCCTGTGCTAAATTCTGAAAAAGCTTTTAATAAAGCAAACATAATTATAGATTTTACAATTCCAGAATGTACTATTGAAATTCTCAAAATCGCTTTAAAGAAGAAGAAAAAAGTCGTGATAGGAACAACAGGTTTCACTAAAGCTGAAGAGAATTTAATTAAAAAATTTTCTAAAAAAATACCAATTTTAAAAGCTGGAAATATGAGCTTAGGAGTAAACCTTTTAATGTATCTTACCGAAATTGCTTCAAAATCTCTTGGAGGAAAATTCTTAAGTAAAATTAATGAAGTTCACCATAAACATAAAAAAGATTATCCATCTGGTACTGCGTTAATGCTTGGTAAAGGTATAGCGATTGGTAAAAATAAAGATTTTTATAGAATGATCGGAAAAAAATACCTTAATAAAAAATCATTTCCATACGGAAAAAAAATTAACTTCAATTCAGTAAGGAAAGGCGAGATAATTGGAGAACATGAAGTAAAATTTTCTAGTGGGAATGAAATAGTTACCCTTAACCACGAGTCTTTTGATAGAGCTTTATATTCTGAAGGTGCGCTAGCGGCTGCAAAATGGCTATCTAATAAAAAACCAGGTCTTTATTCTATGCGAGACTTACTTAACTTTAAGTGAATAACAAGAAAAAATCTAAGATCATTGTTCGTGAATTAAATAAAACTTATCCAAGAGTTCCTATTCCATTAAATTACAAAAATACCTTTACTCTTTTAGTTTCAGTTCTACTTTCAGCGCAATGTACTGATGTGAATGTGAATAATGTTACTAAAAATATTTATCCTAAATACCATAAACCCCGTCATTTTGTAAAATTAGGAAGAAGAAAAATTGAGAGATTAATAAGGAAAATAGGAATTTTTAGAGTGAAGGCAAAAAGTATTTTCTACCTATCAAAAAAATTAATTGAGAATCACAATGGAGAAGTCCCTAAGACCTATGAAGAACTTGAAAAATTACCAGGCGTGGGACATAAAACTGCAAGTGTTGTTATGTCTCAAGGCTTTGGCTATCCAGCTTTTCCAGTAGATACCCATATACATAGATTAGCTCAACGATGGGGACTTACAAACGGTAAAAATGTAGTTCAAACTGAAAAAGATCTTAAAAACATATTCTCTAAAAAAGATTGGAACAGACTTCATCTTCAAATAATTTGGTATGGGCGAGAATATTGCAAAGCAAGAGATTGTTATGGAATAACTTGTAAAATCTG
>MDTG01199662.1_pt1 | contig 10766 bp, 6 predicted proteins | sample 811421 | NCBI WGS metagenome assembly MDTG01 (sample SAMN05326645, study PRJNA326480) | marine metagenome | isolation source: seawater | place: Pacific Ocean: South East | collected 2011
CCACTGACCAAAGACAAATAATTGGCGTGCCCAACCGTTGAGGCAAGCGACGACAGTATTAAAGTTGGCTTTTGCTCTGGCAGATCTGCTATCACTAATGCTTTAATAGCTCACCTAGTTAAGCTGACTATTAAGACTAATCAACATAACGGCCGATCAATGTACGGACTTATTCAACGTGTATCCTCCGCCTCAGTGACCATTGAGCATCAAGTGCAAGGACAAATTGGTCAGGGTATTTTACTGCTTCTGGGCATAGAAAAGACCGACTCAAAAGAGACCGCCGACAAGCTTTTGCACAAGGTGTTGAACTATAGAATTTTTGCTGACAGCAATAACAAGATGAATCTTTCGCTACAGGATATTGGCGGTGGCTTATTGGTTGTCTCACAATTCACATTGGCTGCGGAGACCAATAGAGGATTGCGACCCAGTTTTTCCTGCGCGGCAGCACCAACTCAGGCACAGTCGCTCTATGACTATTTCTTAACTCAAGCTAAAGCGCAGCACAGCTCTGTGGAACATGGTACTTTTGCTGCCAATATGCAAGTCTCCTTATGCAATGATGGACCGGTAACCTTTAATCTCAGAGTTTAAGTTAAAGTGCTAATGCGCTCCACTAACCGGCCATGAAACCCCTCAAAACCACCATTGCTCATAATAACGATCTCAGCATTTGGGGTGATGGACTCAGCCACAAGCATTAACAAATTATCGATATCTGCAACGGCTGTCGCCGGCACATCACAGGCGCTGGCGACAGCATTAATATCCCAGTCAATAGCTGCGTTCTGATACCAGAATACCTGATCCGCATCGGCCACCGCAGCACTCAGCGTCTGTTTATGAATACCCAACCTCATGGTCGCTGAACGAGGCTCTATCACCGCCACTATTTTGCGATCGCCAACCTTCGCACGCAATCCTTCGATCGTGGTTTTGATTGCGGTAGGATGATGCGCAAAGTCGTCATACACATTGACATGGGTATCCTGATAAATAAGCTCCATCCGCCGTTTTACCCCGATAAAATCACTCAAACCCGTACAAGCTTGATCGAGACTCACGCCTACTTGGTTGGCCGCGATCGCCGCAGCCATACCATTGAGCACATTATGTAGCCCGGTGTGCTGCCAACTTACCTCGGCGCTGTGTTGCCCATAAGTAATCTCAAACCGCGAACCATCTGCCTCTAAGAGACGGTACTGCCAATCGGTATGTTCACCAAAGGGTTGCTGCTGACTCCAACAACCCATATCGATAACGGGTTGAATACTGCTATTTCCGGCAGGATAAATTACCGTGCCGGTACTGGGTACGGTACGCACACAGTGATGGAACTGCTTTTGAATGGCAGCCAAATCCTCAAATATATCAGCGTGATCAAACTCTAAATTATTGATCACCAAAGTATCCGTGTGGTAGTGGACAAATTTAGAACGCTTATCAAAAAAGGCACTATCGTATTCATCTGCCTCGACGACAAAGTAATCACCATCGCCCAATCGTGCTGACAAACCAAAATCCTGCGGCACACCGCCAATTAAAAATCCCGGTTGCAATCCGGCACTCTGCAAAATTTTAACTAGCATACTGCTGGTTGTGGTTTTGCCATGAGTACCGGCAACTGATAGCACATGCTTGTAACGCAAAATACTGTCGCCTAACCACTGGGGGCCTGAAATAAAGGGTAGCCGACGATCGAGCATCGCTTCAACGCAAGGATTACCTCGAGACATGGCGTTACCTACAACGACCAAATCAGGCGCGGGTTGCAATTGCTCCGGATCAAAACCCTCGATCAGGGTTATACCCGCCTGCTCAAGTTGGGTACTCATCGGCGGATAAACATTCGCATCACACCCAGAGACCGAATGGCCAGCGGCTTTTGCCAGCTGGGCCAAACTACCCATAAAAGTGCCACAGATACCAAGGATATGGATATGCATAGCTTTCGAAATTCCTAGTGATTCTTATCGCGCTACTATCTTATCGCGCTACTAATATAGCGTAAATACAGCTTCAAAAGTTAGATAATGTGAGATCCACTAGTAACAATTGCGGGTAATTAGGGGTACATTGTTTGACCTAGTAGAGGCTCAGTTGAAATATGGACGGATTAGTTTGCCACCATAATAGTAGGGCCATTGGCCTTTTAGCCCTGATAATATTTACCCTGTCTGCCTGCGGTGGCGGCGGTGGTGGCACGATTGAATCACCAGGCATACCAACATCTCCCGCACCACCTATCGTAACGCCCCAGCTTAGCGGCCCGCCCTACGCCAATTTTGAAACCCAAGATCCCGATAAAGCTAATTTCGATATCGCGGTAAGTGAATTTGAAACAGCCGAGTATATGGGTATGACTGGGCTTGCGATGATTAATGCCTCTAGTGCCTATGCTCGGGGCGCCACTGGCGCAGGAGTGACAGTGGGTGTTGTAGATTCTGGGGTCTACGAGGAGCATATTGAATTTGAGACCAACACAGGTGATAAAATTTCTATTGCCGGTTCTGATTACGCTAGCGATGACGCTCGCTCCAATGACGCTATCAGCCATGGCACGCTGGTTGCTGGCGTTATCGCCGCTAATAGAGATAACAGTAATGATGCCAACATCAATATGCATGGCGTGGCTTATGAGGCAGATATTAGCACATGGGAAATCCCGCTGGGCTCAGGAGACGGACCCTATCAACCGCTCGAAGAAAATTATCTTACCGTAGACCAAGATATGTTTTTTGCCCAACGCTTTAATGCCATGGCCGATGTGGCAGATATTATTAATTTGAGCTTTGGCTTCTCTGGTGTTGTCACTTCCTTTAGTAGAGACTCTATTAGCGACGCTCTGAGTAATACGCTGGAGTCATTGAGACAAAATAATAAATCTGCACAGGACCGTAGTATTTTTGTTGTCGCCGCAGGCAATGCATTCGATAACCTAACCGAGTCCGGCGACCTGGTTGACGCCGATTCACCGGAATTAGTCCCCGGTCTGCCGTATTTATTTCCTGAGTTACAAAATCATATGCTCGCGGTTGTCGCCGTGGATAGGTCTGGAGAAATCGCGACCTATTCCAATCGCTGTGGTGTCGCTGCCAGCTTTTGTCTAGCCGCACCCGGGGGTGGCGATGCCGATGGTGACGATGAGATTAGTGATAATGAACGTATCTTGTCGCCCATTGCTCCTCCGGCATCCGCACAACAGAGCCGGTATTATTATGGCGGTGCTATTGGCACGTCCCTCGCTGCGCCCTTGGTCAGTGGTTCACTCGCATTGCTAAAACAACTCTTCCCCACTGTTGGTCATCATGAACTGGTCAATCGTTTACTAACAACGGCCAATAAGACCAGCATTTACGCTAATGAGGCAATTTATGGTCAAGGTCTACTTGATCTAGACAGCGCAAGCAAACCCGTAGGCGCCACTGCCAGAGCCACTGGCATGGACTTGGATGCCGGTATGGTGAGTCAGGCGCAGTCGAGCATCACAGCCCTTGGTAGTGCTGTGGGTGAGGGGCTGACTAACAGTCTGGAGCAATTTTCTATTGCCGTATTTGATGAGCTAGGTTTTCCTTTTTACGCTAGTGCGGCATCTCTGGTGTATTCAGTTCCTAACAGTACGATGCCAACATCACTCAATCACCAAACTGGCATACTCGCCAATGGTAGCAAGTTGCAACTGGGCGTAGCCGCCGACCCTTGGCAACAACAGTATCGTCCAATAGGCAACCCCAATGATCAGGTACAGGCTGATTACCTTGCCCTGCATTTTCAAGATGAGCGTGGCGCAGAGCGATTTGCTGGTTTTAACGCCAACCCCGGTTGGTTTTTTGGTCTCTACGCAGACGCGGGATTGAACCCTGCAGCAACTGAAGATGACAGCAGTTTCGCCGCCCCCTGGTTGCGCTACGCCCGACAGGGTTGGAGCAGTGGCGGCGCATTTAACCTTGGCACTGCTAACAACAAGGTGCGGGTAGCGCTATTCGATGGCAGTGCCAGCTGGAATCAGTGGCAACCCAGCTCTAACCAACACAGCAATGGTGCTATCGTAGAATATTCTGTATTGAGCGGTAGTAATGGCTTGAGTATCCAGACTGGCTTTGTTGCAGAGCAAGACAGCTTTCTCGGTACCAGTATCGGTCCGGCACTGGGGTCTGCAGAGCGCGGCGACACTATTTTTACCGGGCTTAATGGCCACCTAACATTCAACCATCGCTGGCAGGGCATACTGGCAGCTTATGCTGGGAAAACGAAAACAACACTTACCAGCCAGCACATCAGTATAGATGATTCGATCACTAGTAGCGCCTGGGCACTGGGGCTAAAAGGCAGGGCGCTGCTCCATCCCCGCGACCAGCTAGATATTTATTTCAGCCAGCCTTTGCGGGTCGAGGCAGGCAATGGTCAATTGCGAGTAGCCACTGGACGCACGGTTGATCGTCAAGTTGTCTATCAGGATCTACCATTTACCTTGCAACCTCAGGGTCGCGAGCAAAAACTTGAAATACATTACCGACGACCATGGCAGTGGATGGGAAAAATCGCCTCAGTTTCAGCGGCAGCAGATTATATCCATCAACCCAATCATAGTATTCACCGCCACAACCATATTGAACTGAGATTAATACTCAATATCGCCATAGATTAACTGTTTGTCCTTTTACCCCAGCCGTCAGTCCAGTAAACTGCGGCGCTAGGAATGGATTATTGGGAATGGACGGCTATATGGCGAAGAGAAATGCGTTTTATGCTCAATCAGGCGGTGTAACAGCCGTTATTAATGCATCAGCAGCGGGCGTTATTCAAGCCTGCAGAGAAAACAAGGATAAAATAGGCACCCTGTATGCCGGACAAAACGGTATTCTAGGCGCCTTGCATGAAAACCTCATCGACACCAACAAAGAGTCTCGCGCTGCAATAGAGGCGTTAAAGCATATCCCCGGTGGTGCCTTTGGATCCTGTCGTTACAAAATGAAAGATCTAAAAGACAGTAGCGCCGAGTACGAACGTCTAGTGGAAGTCTTTAAAGCACATAATATCGGCTACTTCTTTTATAACGGTGGTGGCGACTCCGCTGATACCTGTCTTAAGGTATCGCAAATTTCTGCGCAAATGGGCTACCCCATCCAGGCGATCCATATTCCCAAGACGATTGATAACGATCTGCCTTTTACCGACTGCTCCCCTGGGTTTGGGTCGGTTGCCAAATATATTGCCGTATCAACCAAAGAGGCGAGTCTGGATATCGCCTCTATGGCTGCCTCTTCCACTAAGATTTTTATTCTTGAGGTAATGGGTCGCCATGCCGGATGGATTGCAGCTGCTGGCGGCCTCGCGGCTGATGTGGCAGGCGACCCACCGCATATTATTATTTTCCCAGAAATACCTTTTGTGCGAGAGGCGTTTATTGCCGAAGTCGAAAAAACCGTAAAGGAAAAAGGGTTCTGTGTTGTGGTCGCCTCTGAGGGCGCAAAGTACGCAGATGGGGCACTGATTTCCGGTTCGTTAAATAAAGATGCTTTTGGTCATCAGCAGCTTGGTGGTGTCGCACCAACATTAGCCAGCATGGTTAAACACTCGCTGGGCTATAAATACCATTATGCTCTATCCGACTATCTGCAACGTGCAGCGCGCCACGTCGCCTCTAAAACCGATGTTGAACAAGCCTACGCCGTAGGCCGTGCCGCTGTGGAAAAAGCGCTTGAGGGCAAAAGCTCGATTATGGTCACCATTGAGCGCGGCAATAGCAAAAAATATAGTTGGGCGCTGGGCGAAGCCGCGCTGACTAAAGTGGCTAATATCGAAAAGAAAATGCCCCGATCATTTATCAGTAAAAATGGTTTTGGCATTACCCAGAAAGCCCGCGACTATTTGCAACCACTCATTATCGGCGAGGATTATCCGCCCTATAAAAATGGCGTTCCTCAATATCCTAAGCTGAAAAAAGTTCTGGCGGCGAAAAAACTATCAACAGAATTTATTGACTAGTTGACCTGCCTGAGTGGTTTGCCCTCAAGGAAGGCCGTGATATTTTCCACCGTCTGGCCGACCAGTCGCTGCCTTGCTTCTACCGCGGCCCAGGCAGTGTGAGGCGTGATAATCAGATTAGGAACAGCGCTATCAATCAGCACATTACCGCCTATCGGCGGTTCCTGTGATAACACATCCAACCCAGCACCAGCTAATGCGCCGCTGAGTAGCGCCTGTTTCAATGCTTCCTCATCAATCAAGCCACCGCGGGCACTGTTAATCAGTATCGCAGTGCGCTTCATTAACGCCAATTCAGTAGCACCAATCATACCTTGAGTCTGCTCAGTTAAAGGGCAGTGCAAACTCAGCACATCGACCATGGGCAACAGTTTATGTAATGGTAACCGCGGCAAATTGTCTTGATACTCGCGACCCGTCAATGCAGCAAATAGCACCTGCATTCCAAAGGCTTGAGCAGCACCGGCCACAGCCGAACCCAAGTCGCCAGCGCCAACAATGCCCAGTGTTTTACCTTCAAGCTCACGCACAGGATAATCCAATAAACAAAACAACTGACTCTCAGCCCAGGTGCCATCAACAGCATTGCGGCTGTATGAGGGCAAGTTAGTGGTCAGTGCCAAGATAAGACCCCAGACATGCTGCATCACCGAGGCAGTGCCATAGTTGACGGCATTGCAGACAATAACCGATGCCTCGCTCGCCGCCTTGAGATCAACAATATTGGTGCCGGTGGCCAACAAACTGACTAATTTCAACTCTGGTGCCTGAGATAGCGTTGCGGCATCGATAGGTGTTTTATTGGTCAAGACAATGTCTGCATCAGCGATACGCTCAACAATCCTGCTAGCTTCACAATCTGGATAAACCGTCCACTCGACCGGCAAATTATACAGCGCCCTAAGGTCGAGATCATTGGGGCCGAGACTCTCACAATCGAGGATTACACCACGCATATTCTGCTACCGAACTTATCAATTGAAGCGCACAAGTGTAATGCAAACCGCACTTAGGAAAAACATTAATAGCCACGGTAGATCTATGATATTGGCCGAAAAGACTCCATAATAGTCGGCCTATTGTTTGCGTATCAAAGGCGTCTATTTCCATGCTATCTCTGCTCGGTGTCTACCAAAAAGTGGTTCTCGACAATCCATTAAAAACACTACTTGTTATGATTGTGCTGACCATTGCTATGGCGATGGGATTACCCAATTTTAAATTAGACGCATCAGCCGACTCCTTGACGCTGGAGCATGATGAGGATCTAAATTTTTTTCGTGAAGTGGTGCAACGTTATGGCAGTGACAATTTTCTGATTGTGACGTTTTCACCGCTCGAAGGAGATGTTTTCGACCAACATAACCTCGATACCCTGGCATCACTGCGCACAGAGCTAGGCGCTATTAAAGGTGTAGAAAGTATCCTCTCCATGCTCGATGTACCGCTCCTCTACAGTCCTAAAGTTGCTGTTGCAGATTTGCAAAACGAGTTGAATACTCTGCTCTCCGAAGGTGTTGATAAACAAGCAGCTAAACAAGAGTTTCTCAATAGCCCTATTTATAAAGATGTCCTGCTCAGTGCCGATGGCCAGACCACCGGCATTATGGCCACCATGTCACTGGATCAGACTTATTTGCAGTTGGTCACTGAGCGTGATGCATTGCGCTTAATACGAGATACGCAAGGCCTCAGCGCCGAGCAGGAGACTGAACTGAACCTGATCAGCCAGCAATTTCTCGATTACCGCACCGAAAAGGCGGCCATAGATCACCAGCGTGTTGCTGAGGTTCGACAGCTGATGGACGGCTATCGCGATCGCGCAACTATTTTCCTCGGTGGTGCAGATATGATTACTGCCGATATGGTTGATTTTATTAAGAGCGATCTGGTTATTTTTGGCACCGGTATACTGCTATTTATTATCGCCACTCTGGCCTTAATATTTCGCCAACTACGCTGGGTAGTATTACCTCTGGCCACCTGTGCAATCTGTTTAGTTATGATCCTTGGTTTTTTAAGCTGGATCGACTGGCGGCTTACCGTGATCTCCTCAAATTTTGTCTCACTGTTACTGATTATTACCCTAGCACTCTGTATACACTTGATTGTTCGCTATCGAGAACTTCAGGCATTGCACCCTGAATCCGATCAGCGGCAACTAGTCAACGATACATTGATGTCGATGGCGAAACCCTGCCTTTACACCGTGCTGACCACCATTGTTGCCTTCACCTCATTAGTGGTGAGTAATATTCGCCCGGTTATCGATTTTGGCTGGATGATGACCATGGGTATCAGCTTGGCTCTGGTGGTTGCCTTTACGATTGTCCCTGCGGGCATGATGCTATTTGGCAAAGGAGACGGTGCCGGAGGCGATGATAATAGTGCCGCTATCACCAGTAAATTTTCCTGGTTTACCGAACATTACGGTTCTGTGGTGCTGCTGGCCGCCGCGCTACTAGGCATTATAGCTGCCTATGGCATTGCCAAATTAGAAGTCGAAAATCGGTTTATTGATTATTTCCGCGCTGACACAGAGATCTATCAAGGTATGGAAGTGATAGATACTGCATTGGGTGGTACCACGCCGTTGGATATTATTTTGCAAGCGCCTACTTTCGCAGCCCTTCCAGTTGCAGGCCCCTCTGGAGTAGAGGGCTATGGTGAGGATGACTATGGCGAAGATGACTATGGCGAAGACGACTATGGCGAAGATGACTATGGCGAAGATGACTATAGCGAAGACAATACCAACAGTAGCGGATTAAAGGATAGTTATTGGTTTTCCTCCACCGGTCTCGCTGATCTGAGTAAACTGCAGCAATTTCTCGAAGCGCAACCTGAAATTGGTAAGGTCAGCAGCCTTGTGCAAATTTATCAGGTTGCCACCGATCTAAGTGGCCACAAGCTGAATGATTTTGAACTCGCGTTTATGCGCAAAAGCTTGGGCGATGATATTTATCAGCAGATGGTCGCACCCTATTTGCTGGAGGATATTGATGAAGCGCGCATCCAATTGCGCGCGATGGAAACAGCGGGTTTGCGACGTGTCGACTTATTGGAAAAAATTAATACGTTTGCCGTCGAAGAAGTGGGCATCGCACAGGCAGATATCCGCTATACCGGCTTGTTAGTGCTCTATAACAATATGCTGCAGAGTCTCTACAAATCACAGATTGTTACCTTGGGTGCTGTATTTGTCGGCATTATGTTGATGTTTTTAATCCTCTTTCGCTCAGTAAAAATATCCATTATCGCAATACTACCTAACTTTTTAGCCGCCGCCGTGGTGTTGGGCGGCATGGGTATTGCCGGCATTCCTCTGGATATGATGACTATAACCATTGCCGCAATTACCGTGGGTATTGGTGTCGATCATGCAATTCATTACATTAGCCGATTTAAGCGCGAATTTGCCATCGATGGCGACTATCTGGCCTCGATGCATCGCGCCCATGCCAGTATTGGTCAGGCGCTGTTTTATACCGCCACAACCATTATTGTTGGCTTTTCTATACTGGCACTATCGAACTTTATTCCTTCAATCTACTTTGGCCTGCTCACAGGCTTAGCGATGACCGCAGCGCTACTGGGTTCGATGACGTTGCTCCCAAAGCTGATCTTAATCACTCAGCCATTGGGCAAGCCGACCGGTTCCAATCAGCCATCGAGCTCGGGAAACTAGCTCTATGCCTCTGGTGACCCTGCAGGATATTTACTTAAGCTATGGCCAACCTCCACTGATCGACCATATTAATCTGGTGATTGAGCGCGGTGAAAGAGTCTGCCTAATCGGCCGCAACGGCGCAGGAAAGTCGACATTATTAAAGATACTCACTGGCCAGATTACCGCTGACGACGGTATTTTAAAGCGTGCCTCTGGGGTCAAAGTTGCGCAACTGGAACAATCGGTGCCTCAGGAGACCGAGGGCTCGGTATTTGATGTTATTACTCAGGGTCTGGGTGCCGAGGGTGAGTTAGCAAAACGCTACCACCATCTTATTCTCGCTTTAGGCGACAACCCAAGCGACCAAGTTATGCGCGATTTAGAAGCATGCCAAGCAGAGCTAGATCGCGTTAATGGCTGGGATATTAATCAACGCGTGGAAGCCATTATCAGCAAAATGGAACTGGACGCCGATGCCGATATCTCCAGTCTCTCAGGGGGCTACAAACGCCGAGTGCTACTCGCTAGAGCGTTGGTATGCGATCCGGATCTGTTACTACTCGATGAGCCCACCAACCATCTGGATATCGACGCCATTCAGTGGGTCGAACAATTTTTATTGAAATGGGAGGGTTCTTTACTGTTTATTAGCCACGATCGCCGGTTTATGGATAATCTGGCCACCCGTTTTATTGAAATCGATCGCGGCCAATTGGCTGAATTTAACTGTGACTACGCCACCTATCTAAAGCGCAAAGAAGAGATTCTTGAAGTTGAAGATAAGCAAAATGCGCTGTTCGATAAACGCCTCTCGCAAGAAGAAGTATGGATACGGCAGGGTATTAAAGCGCGCCGCACACGCAACGAAGGGCGAGTCAGAGCATTAGAGGCCATGCGCCGAGAATACGCCGACCGTCGCAAGCAACTGGGTACTGCCCGTATGAATATCCAGCAGGCTGAAAAATCCGGCAAGATTGTCGCCGAGGCCACCGATATCAGCTTTAGCTTTGCCGGTGACGACAATACGGCCGTGGTAAGCAACTTTTCGACGCTGATTCAGCGCGGTGATAAAGTGGGTTTTATTGGCCGCAATGGCGTCGGTAAA
>MDTG01205767.1_pt1 | contig 10766 bp, 16 predicted proteins | sample 811421 | NCBI WGS metagenome assembly MDTG01 (sample SAMN05326645, study PRJNA326480) | marine metagenome | isolation source: seawater | place: Pacific Ocean: South East | collected 2011
GCTATTGGATTTCTTCATGCCTCATTCTCTCAAGAGTTGAGGCCTCCACGAAACCCGGTGTGATTCAGATGTGCCTTGGAGTATGACACAGCAAAGCAAGATGCTTCGCAAACCCAAAATTCCCCAAAAAATCTGTGAGGCCTTGAAAGTTATTGGCTTCCGTCGCAATCCCCCGTGCCGGGTAGGTGCCACCATTTATCGAAACTCTCCCGCAAACCTGATTGCCCTTAGCACACATTCTGCCCGTTCTCCCCAGCACACAATGTGACCAGTGCGGATGCTCAGTACCGAGCCTGACAGGACAGCATGAAATACTTGATTTAGAGCCTCACGCCACTTCAGGCCGGAACGAAAGCAGGCTGTCGGCTCACGATAGAAGGACCACCAACGCGGCTAGCCAACCTCACCAACAGACGATAGACTCGGCCTCGAATAATGTTTGCTGGGAGCCTTATTCATGCCTGAGGCCTTGACCTCAAACGGCATAACACACACCTCTCCGAGATTTGAAAAACATCTCTTCCCCCACCAGCATAAAAATCGCTTCGCTTCCGAGATTACTTTCCGACTTGATGCAACTTATTCGGAAACGTATCCACTTTGTGCAGACACCTCTGCAACTGAAAGTCGTCTCCGACTGCTTCTGAACAGACTTCCCTTCCAATGGTCCCCCGACCAGGCGTGCGCGTGGGCGAGTCTTAAGCAGTTCCTGAGAGTAGCGGAGCTTACCCCCAAAAGCCGGAGGCAAAAGCTGTGACAAAGAAAGCCAATAAAACCCTGCAAGAAGTCTTTGACGAGTACATCGCTTTACGTCGTCCGAAGCTGTCGACAGCAGCAGACTATCAAGCGGTGCTCAATCGCTACGCCAAGGACTGGCTGCCGAAGCCATGGTCAGCACTGACTTCGGACGTCTTTGAAAAGCGCTTCGCTGAAGTCAGTTTGAAGTCACCCGCACAAGCGAACTATTTCGTACGCGTGATGGGCGCTATTTGGAAGTTCGCCACAATCAAATACGAAGTGAACAAGAGGAATCCGACAGATCGAATAAAGGCTCTCGGAGCACTGAACAAAATCAAGCCGAGGGACAACATAATCCACGACATAATCCAGCCAAAGTGGTGGTCCGCTGTCCAAAAACTGGACAACCAACACCTGACTGCAGCGCTGATATTTCTGGCCCTCACAGGCTGCCGCAAAAGCGAGGCCCTAAAGCTGCACTGCTCGGATATAGACTGGCAGGCACGTGTCGTCACTTTTAGTGAGACCAAGAATGGAACGATTCACAGACTTCCTCTCCCAGACCGACTGCATTCATTTCTCTATCAGCACTGCAAAGGCAGAAGCGGGCCAGTCTTCGCGGTATCTGACCGGAGCATTAACTACGTAGCAGCAGACATATCAAGACGGATAGGCTTTAAGTGGACACTGCATGATTTGAGGCGGACTTTCGTCACCGTAGCTCAGCGCACACTCAACGACCTAGCAACTGTCAAACGCCTAGTAAACCACTCCACCGGCGGGGACGTGACAACGAAGCACTATCTGAAACTGACCGTTGATGACCTGCGAAAGCCGATGCAGCGAGTTGAAGATGCATTTGGGAACTTGGCTAAAGAGCGCCCTCTTGACTTACCCCCGACCGACTAAACGCGAAATACAAGCAGCGACCTGCGCGCCTAAATAGAAACCTGAGAACGTCACTGCCCCTCAAGCGAAGGGCAGGACGTCACCTCGATTTAGCTGGTGTGGCAGAGAGGACTGCAGAATGCGCAGCCATTTGATTGCGTGTAGTACCGTTTGGCTGCTTGCACTGCGGAGAAGCACCCGGAATGGTAACCAAGGGCGATTGGATATGTGGGCATCCAGCGGCAACCACGCTTATGAACCTCATGGTCGCCGTTGGCTTGTGCGTTGGTATTAACGTAATACTCTTCCATTGCTGGTTACCTCATCGTCTTTCGGTTTGAGTGGTACGCGGATGTTTCCGCGCATACTTCTCGGTCACGAATCTCCCGGAGACAGAACTCCGATGAAGGACTCGCTTGCTGCTACGTCTTCTAGTCATAAACACCTCTAAGTGATGTCAAAGCTAAGCGCAGCGCATCGACCGACAGACAAACCGCAAGCAGAGACGAACGGCCTTGTACATCAACCATCCCCCAGCTATATTCCGTCAACCAACGCGCCTCGACAGCGTTTTGGTGGGTCTACTGGCAACGTTTTCGAAGGCGAGAGCCAGATAGACAAACACAGCTCCGTTCTCTCTTTTCGAGGGTCTGGAGCTTTTTTATGGGCGTTGCTCTGCCCACAACTGCACGTATAACGAAAACAAACCCACACGGTCAACGTTTTTTTGGCACAGACCAAACAATATGTAGGAAATCGCCAAAAAATATACACACCATCTTGTGTGTGTGTACAAAAATCGATCAAAATAACCGGCCTGATTTTTTCAGAAAAATCTGTGCGGCCTTAATAGATAATGGCTTCCAACCTGTTCCCCCCGTACCGGGTAGGAGTCACGTTTTTTCGCCAACCTCTCCCGCAAACTTGAGCGCACCAATCGAGCACACCGCCCACTCTCCCCAGCCACGGCCCTCCTCTCCTAAGCCGTTTCGTTTGGGTATACCTGAGCGACCACACGAACACAGCCTTCATTCGTAGTCGTATAGAAACCATTGACAACCTATGCGAACACACCGATACTGACCACACCTTAACGAACACAAGGAGCAGTCAGCATGTACGTCCGGGCATACCTCCGAGCATCCACTCAAGAGCAGGACGCGACACGCGCCAAGGAAGCACTGACAGCCTTTGCAGAGCAGCATGGGCAGAAGATTGCCGCCTACTACGTCGAGAACCAGAGCGGAGCGTCTCTGCAGCGTCCTGAGCTTTTCCGTCTGCTGGACGATGCACACCCCGGCGATGTTCTGTTGATTGAGCAGGTCGACCGCCTATCACGCCTGACGGAGGATGACTGGCAGCAACTGCGGCAGACCATCAGAGCCAAGGGCGTCTTGGTTGTCGCTCTCGATCTACCCACCTCTCACCAGTCCATGCAGCAGACCAACGCTGACGAGTTCACCGGGAGGATGCTGGCGGCAATCAACAACATGCTGCTGGACATGCTCGCAGCCATCGCCCGGAAGGACTACGAGGACAGACGCAGGAGGCAGGCTCAGGGCATCGAAAAGGCCAAGGCGAAGGGAGCGTTCAAGGGTAAGCAGATCGACAAACAACTACACCAGCGCATCCTGACCTGTCTGGCAAAAGGCATGAGCATCAGGGAGGCTGCAGCAGCGACAGGCGCAAGCACAGCCACAGTGCAGAGAGCCAAGAGCAGGGCTGCAGAGTCAGAGGCAGGCTAACACCAACATCATCACCCGCGAATACAACAACAACGTCTTCCACTTCCGCGAGGACGGCTACTTCAACATGACCAAGGCCGCCAAGGCGTTCGGGAAGGAACTCAAGAAGTTCTGGGAGAACGACTCTACCGTTGAGTACGTCGCCGCCCTTGAAGCCCTTATCGGCCAAAAACAGCCGATTAAAGAGGTGAAGCGCGGCTCCGGCCTGCACCCCCAAGTCGGAACCTGGGGCCACCCCAAGCTGGCCGTCTTCTTCGCCCGCTGGCTGGACGTGAAGTTCGCCGTCTTCTGCGACATGGTCATCGACGACATTCTGAACAAGAAGGCTGAGCTGACCTGAGTGAGGAGAGCCCACTTAGTCCATCCCCTGACAAACCGATGCTGCAGGCCTCCGAGACTGGTACCCACAAGCTGGTGATGCGCTCCGCCCCCAAGCCCGGACGTTTCAGAAATGGATAACGAAGGTCATCCTGCCAGAGTCCGGAAAGATGGTGCCTACGTCATGAGCGGAGAGAAGACCTACTCCAGCATTTCTTTAAAACTTGCCGCTGATTGCCATTTGGTCGCAGACCGCCACGCGATACCGCCCCATTGTATCAAGCGGAAATCGGTCGCGTAGATTCACACTAGCAAATTCAAACGCCTTGGTGACACGGGCTGCGCTATTCCTATCATCGCCGTATAAGTCTAGGAGGGCACTATATCTTCTCACCCTTTCATTTTCGGAAACCGTTGAGTTGTTCGTATCCAAGCTGCCGGTATAGCAAGCCAGCACTAGAGCGCCAAGAAGATCAGACTTTCTCGCCACATAGCCGCCGAACTCTACTTTTTTGTCCATCGGAGAGGCCAATGCGATGGCTTGGGCTTCACTTTCAGGCTGCCTGCACTCCACCGCCTCTCTATCGGATATATCGTCACCGAATAACAACCGGGCGATACCATTCTTCTTATCCACCTCGTAATAGCACTTATTTTTATTACCGTACTCATGGTCAAAAACAGGAGCTTCATGCCACGCAAGCATCCCTTGGTCATTGAGACTAGTAGCTTCACTCACGGCATTTGTATGCCAGCACACTCCTGAGCCGTAAGGCCCGCTTGCCTCAGTCACTAGACGGCCTTGTTCGTCCTTCGTCCATATGCAATCTATACCTAGACTAGTAATGTGCGTCATCGCATATGGTTTGTCTAAAAATCTAATTTGATCTTTAGCGCTCTCAGAAAGCGCAAACGCTTGCGCAGAAGCAAGAAACACAAAAACAAGAAAAACGGTTTTCATTAGACCAATCCATTTAGTCTGAGAATTCACCAAACTGCGGAATTCGTATGGGAAACGTCCCCAAGAGTAAGAGTCTTGCCATGACTTTCCTTACCTTTGCTGAACTACTGCTTGAATCTCCTGAGAAATCGTAGGTATTGAGCTTGAGACACAGCCATTAAACATACTCTACCCACACCGATTTTTACCACCACCACCGTAAACACCACCAACAACACCCTCACCATGTCCAGCCGCGAGATTGCCGACCTGACCGGGAAGCGTCACGCCGATGTACTGCGCGACATCCGCAAGATGCTGGGTGACCTCGAAATCAACGAACGCAGTTTTGCGTCGGTCTACTCCGACTCGAAAGGTGAGGAGCGAGCCTGCTTCAACCTCCCCAAAGACCTCACCATCACGCTGGTCGCCGGGTACAACGTGAAGATGCGCCACCGCATCACCGTTAGCTGGCTGGAGCTGGAAGAGCAGAACGCTCCCCATCAACACCTCAAGGACCGATGCGCTCGACTTTGAGCAGATGCCCTAAATTCTGAGGGCATCTACTGTTACTTGGTCTATACCAGCGCAGGGTTCCGTAAGCAGCGCCTGCAGCGGCTGACCTTTCAGCTCCAGCCACATCGAAGATAAAAGCGAGAGCCGCGAGATTGCCGAGCTGCTGGATGTTCGTCACGACAACGTGAAGCGCACTATCGAACGTCTCGCTGACAAAGACGTCATCACGCTTCCTCCGTTGGAGGAAACGTCGTTCAAGGACGCCGCTGGTCGAACACAGTGGACTACCGAGTACCGCATCGGCAAACGCGACAGCTACGTCATCGTTGCCCAGCTCAGCCCCGAGTTCACCGCTCGACTGGTCGACCGCTGGCAGGAACTGGAAGAGCAGGTCGCACAGAAGCCTGCGCTGCCGTGGTGGACCCGAAGGAAGGCTCAGGCATTCTGACATGGTATAACACCTATCACGTTCTCAAGGATACGCATGCAAGGAGCACTCAAATGGCACTCAGATTCCAGCGCCGAATAAAGATTGCACCCGGCCTCAGACTCAACATCAGCGGCAGCGGTATCAGCACCACAGTCGGTGGTCGTGGACTATCTGTGACCACCGGCCGGAGAGGCACATACGCAAACTTCGGACTACCCGGAACAGGTATCAGCACTCGCCAAAAGGTAAGCGGCAGGAAGACTGCAAAGCGCAGGGCAACCAAACCAACGCCATCCACAGTCCGCTTTGTCGCTGATGATGAAGGCAACTGTTTCCTACTGAATGCCGAAGGCCAGCAGCTAAGCACTTCAGAAGCGGCAGCAGTCAGAAAAGCGCATGGCGAGCGCCTGAGAGAGTCGCTGCAAAAAGCCTGTGACGACAAGAACACCCTCCTCCATGCAATTACTTCAGCGCACCTTGAGACGCCCTCACCCTCGACGACACCAAGCTACGCGATTGAAGCCTTCCCCATAGCGCAGCCACGCCAGAGCATGTTCCAGAAATTCCTGTCCGCTCTGCTAAAGAGTCACAAGGCCAAGCATGAGCAACTTGTGCAGGACTGGCGCTCGGAAAAAGCAGAGTGGGATAAGACCGAACAGGAGCGATTCGAGGAAGAAACCCAGCTTGTCTTCACGTCCATACCTGCAATCGACTCCACACTGTCACGCTACTTGTCCGCCATAGAATGGCCGTCACCACCAGCTGTGAGCTACGATGTAGGCGACAACATCCACACGATAGCCTTAGACGTCCAACTACCAGAAGAACAGGAGATGCCTGAGACTGAATGGACTGTTCCTGCTCGACAGTACCGCTTATCCGCAAAGAAGCTGACAGCGACCAAGCAACGCCAGCTGTATCGAGACTACATCCACGGCATTGTCTTCCGACTGGCTGGCGAAGTGTTCGCAAGACTGCCAACCATCGACAAAGCTGCTCTCTCCGCATACCGGGAGATACCCAGTCCTGCGACTGGAAGCACGACAGAACAATATGTCTTGTCAGTCATCATCACTCGGTCAGCCTGGGAGCAGATCAACTTTGCAGCTGTTGAGCACATCAAGCCTGCAGAGGCTCTCGACCGCTTCCTACTCCGGCGCAAGATGACTTCCACCGGGATATTCAAAGAGGTTGTTCCATTCACGTCCGAAGAGCTGGAAGACGCCTAGATTACCCATACTTTCTCAAGGGGTTCTTTGCGGACACAGCATCATTGTGCTATCACAAAGACTCCAACAGGAATGATGCGACAGGAGTCATCATGAAAGCATTAGCCGCAGCCGCAACACTCGCCCTGTTGTTTGCAGCACCAACAACAGCCGCCCCTATCAGCAGCTCTCAGACGCTCCAAGAGTCAGGCCCAGTGATGCACGGAGGGGGATGCCGCAAAAGCTCACCACCAGGCCAGTGTTGCCACATGGAAACCCGCACAGGCACCGTTCACTGCCACTGAGCACTGAGCACTGAGCGTCGGTAGGTTTGCCCCCAGTCCTAGCGGAATACCCCGCAATGACTGAAAGGAAAATCTACCGATGCAACACCGCCACAACATCCCCCCTACCCTCGTCCGCTTCCGCATCCACATGCGCCGCGACCATGCGGCACAGCTAGTTGCTCTGGCCAATGCCTTGGCTGCTCTCAAAGGCCGCGATACGCGCCTAGGAGAGGCTCTTGAGCTGGCTTTGAAGGCAGCCCTTGCCATGGACAGAGAACAGCTCCTGAAGCTCTCTGAGGCCGATACAGACACATCGCACTGGCTGCAGCTTGGCCCAGTCCACCGCCATGGCGGGAAGGCTCTCACACCCCGTCAGCTGAGCAACTGAAGGGGGACGCATGGAATATCTATCACCGGCAGTGCAAGAGCTGAACCAGCGCATGGAGGCTCGTGTGCGCGAGCTGGAGGAGAGAAAAGCACGCCTCGAGAATGCCGCTGCCGCACCAGCTAAGAAGGGCAGAGGGCGAAAGCCGGCAACCCTGAACAATCCCTTTTTCGGCCTCCATCGGCTGCTTAAGGAGCACAAGGACACGCACGAAGCCTACGGCTATCCCCTCTGGCTGGACGACGTTTTGCAAGGAGTTGCGCGTTTGGACTGGTATCGCAATCAGGCCCGAAGCATTCCCCTGTCCGTTCGCAAGATGCTGCAGATACTTGGACACCTCCAACACATCACAACTGCAGACGTTGCTGCAATGCTTCTCATCGAAAACAGGCAAGCACAGCGATATGTACAGGCTCTACGAATTGCGCTACCCACGCTCATCCAAAGCATGCCCAGAGGGACGTTGGAGCATATTGCCGAGCTAACGCAGCAAGAAGACGACTTCGACCTGTGGTGGGAGGAAGCTGCTAACACAGCAGCCGAAGCAGAGGAAGTGAATGCCAGAGCAGCAGCGGCATAGACCCCTGAATTAACGTCGCAATATACAAGACCACAAAGACCAACGCTCAAGACCACCAAGCCCCACCCCTGAGTGTTTGTCGTTGTAGTTGTCTCTTCACCTACCCCCTCACCAAGCCTTCAACGCCTCGACACCTGACAGCCTCATTCCAAGCGCCAGCAAAGCGCACGTCAGGTCACGAGGCCATTCACTTATCAATCTACCTGACAGGAAATCACCAACAATGACTGCAATCATGGTCTTCACCGATGGAGCTTGCTCCAACAATGGCAACACCTCTGCCCAAGGTGGCTGGGGAGCTGTCCTAATCAATGCTCAGGGCCAGCGTCTTGAGTTAGCCGGGCCGCTGTCTGGAGACAACCAGACCAGCAACAGAGCGGAACTCACGGCAGCAATCGAAGGACTGTCTGCGTTGAAGCGTCCCTCCTCCGTCATCCTCACCACCGACAGCCGCTATGTGGAGCAAGGCTGCAGGCAATGGCTCCCCAAGTGGCAAAACAACGGATGGAAGAGCAGCAACGGAAAGCCGGTGAAGAACCAAGACCTATGGCAGCAGATGGCAGAACTGCTAAAGCTGCACACCGTCGAGCTGCGCTGGGTCAGAGGCCACACCGGCCACCCAGAGAACGAAAGAGCGGACACGCTTGCAACGATGGGCGCAGCAGGCAAGCGCATCAGGCGTCGGAGCAAGCCGAAGGCGGCTTAGGCAGCAAGCCAAGGGGACACCAAGGCAATGGACAGGGGACGTCCAGACCAACGGGGGACGCAGGCATCTGCTCCCCTGTCGTTTTCTTCAGTCCTCCAGCAAGCCAGCCAGACGAGCCAGACTCGGGAGCCTCTGCACTTCCTCGTACATCCTCCGCATCGGGTAATGCCCATAGGTTGCACCGACGTTTGCAGGAGCATGCCCGGTCAGCCAGTCGGCCAACCGCTCATCAATCCCAACGTCTCTGCACAGGGTCTTGAACGAATGCCGGAAGCCATGCGAGGGAGAGGCAGCAGTCTCCAACCCCACCACATCATCAAGGTATCCGCTCCAAGTCTTGCCTATGGCATGGCCGTAACCGTCTACCGGATGCAGGGTCAGCTTCGGGAACAGACGCCCATCAGCAGGCAGGCTGTTGCGGTAGTCGATGAATCCCAGCGCCAGCAGGTCAGGATGCAACGGCACCTTGCGGAAGCTGCTATAGGTCTTCAGCGTCTTGCCTGCCCCCGGGCGAATGTCCAGATACCAGCAGTCGGCCTCTTCGTCGTAACAGACATCAGACACCAGCAACTGCGCCATCTCTTCCCGTCGGGCACCGGTGTATGCCATCAGCAACGGCAACCAGTACAGAGCCTGCCCATAGTCAGCACGAGGGGGCGACCACTGCCCACGGAAGAGCGGGCTGCTGAAGATGCGCTGCAGCTCCTTGCGGCTGTATCCCTTCTCGTCCTGTGAGCGGGTCTCGGACTTCTTCACAGACTTAGCCAGGGTACGCAGCAAGCCAGAGGCAGACACTGGCTCTTCCTGAATCAGGCCCAGACGCTCACGGGCAAAATGCAGAACCGTTGAGAGCACCTTGAGCTGCTTGCGCACGGTTGCAATCCCCGGCAGCGGTAACCCTTCAGCCTCACCTCTTGCGATTGCCTGAGCCACAGACAGCGAGCGGATGCCCTTGCCACTGGTGGGAATCTTGGCGAGAGAGGCCCGGAACTCTTGGCAGGTCGCCCGGGTGATGCTGGTCACTGGCATGTCACCGTGCAGCTCAATGAAGCGACCTATCACAGTCTCAAACTCAGCGATGGTCTTGGCCGTGCTGCGGTCGTCGCCATCGTCCAGACGCTTGGCCTCAGCCCACGCCTTGAGAACCTCAGAGATGGGACGGTTGGCTGCAGCGTCCTGCTCCTGCTTTCGGGCCTGCTCAACTGAGAGAGGCTCACGGGGAGCGACAGGAGGTGCAGCAATGTATCTGCCCTGTGCGTGAGCCTGAGCATAGGCCCAGTCCGACAGCAGCAACAGCTTATCCCTGAAGGCTTCCAGCAGTTGAGAACGTAGCGGCGTACCTGCAGGAGGCATGGGCAGGCTATGCGCTGACAGGGCTGCTTCAACGAAGGGGAGGACAACGTCAGCAATGGCTGCTTCTGTCAGGTCACTGAAGACGCTGCGCATGCTGTCCCAGTAGGAAGCCACTCCCTCACCATCCTCTGCATCAGAGCCGGACTCACCACGGCACTCCAGCAGGTAATCAGTGAAGGCACCACTGCGGCGCATCTTGGCGTGTTCTTCGGTAAACCACCGGGAGGCGAGCTGCTCCACGTCTGCAGCATTGAGGAGGCTGTTGCCTGCAAGCTGAGCACGGGCCAAGGCGAACCGCTCAACGGACTCTTGGTATGCAGCAGGGAAACGCCGCGCAGCCTCTTCAGGGTCACGGGTCGATAGGGAGCGTTTGTATTCGGTACGCCCAATGATGGGCCGAAGCTCTGCGGGAACCTTCCGGCGTAGCCAGTAAACGCCACGCCTATCCTTGTGCGGTCTACTCATTGCCAAAACCATCTGGTGTACCCTCCCGGTGTACGCAAATCGGAAGGGGTTAAGGCAGCCCAGATACAAAAAACCCCCGAAACCGTTAGGAATCAGGGGCTTAAATGTATGGTGCCCGGGGACGGAATCGAACCGCCGACACGGGGATTTTCAATCCCCTGCTCTACCAACTGAGCTACCCGGGCAACGTGGGCGCCATTAAATAGA
>MDTG01245349.1_pt1 | contig 10766 bp, 9 predicted proteins | sample 811421 | NCBI WGS metagenome assembly MDTG01 (sample SAMN05326645, study PRJNA326480) | marine metagenome | isolation source: seawater | place: Pacific Ocean: South East | collected 2011
GGAAGTTATTGAAGCGGCCTCAACAAAACCATTTGGATTTATGCCTTTTTATCCTGGCCCTGGATTAGGAGGACACTGCATACCAATTGATCCATTTTACTTAACTTATAAAGCTAAAGAATTTGGGATAAATACAAAATTCATTGAGTTGGCTGGAGAGATAAATACTAATATGCCCAACATTGTAATAAATAAACTGACTTATGCATTAAGTAAGTTCAAGAATAAATCAACCAACGGTTCAAAAATTCTCATAATAGGGATGGCTTACAAAAAAGATGTCGATGATATGAGGGAGAGTCCCTCATTAATATTGTATGAATTACTTCAAAAATATGGAGCGAACGTTGATTATCATGATGATTATGTGAAACAAATTCCTGCCACTAGGGAGCATAAGCATCTAGAAGGGCTTAAAAGTATCAAATTAACTTCAAGTAATTTAAAAAAATATGATGCGATTTTGATTAGCACAGATCATTCGTACATCAACTATAAATTTTTATCAAAAAACTCTGACTTAATAATTGATACTCGTAATGCAATGGATGACATTCAAGGAAATGCCAAAGTAATCAAGGCATAAAGTATGAAAGTTATAGTTGTTGGTTGTGGCTACTGGGGTAAAAACCTTGTAAGAAATTTTAATGATTTAGGATATCTCTATGGAGTAAGTGATTTCAATAACTTTGTTGCGAATGAATTCTCCAAAAAATTCTCAGTTCCAAGTTTTACTTTTAATGAGGCATGCAAATCAGATGCTGATGCTTTAATACTTTCAGTTCCCGCTCCTCTGCACGCTGACCTTGCTGTTGAAGCACTCAAAGCGAATAAGCATGTTTTTGTAGAAAAACCTTTATCGATGAATTTGAAAGAAGCTGACAAAATGATAAGAGAATCCAATAAAAACAAACGCATATTGATGGTGGGACATCTTATTCAATACCATCCTGTTTTTGAAAGATTAAAAAGGGAGATAAAAAAAGGTCTAATCGGGAATGTGAGTTTTATCCAATCAAATAGAAGGTCTCTAGGTAAAATAAGATCCCAGGAAAATGTAATTTGGAGTTTTGCTCCACACGATATTTCTATGATTTTATCTGTGGCTCAATCAGATGTATCAAAAGTTTCTAAATTTGGAGAGGATATTTTTCAAAAAGATATTCTTGATACAGCCCTTGTAAATATCGAGTTTAAAAATGGAATTAAAGCAATAATAAATGCATCATGGGTTTCTCCGGTTAAAGATCATTCTTTTACTGTCACAGGCGACAAAGGTACCTTGATTTTTGATGATACTAAAGATTGGAATGAAAAATTATGTTTCTATAGACACAAAGTAACCAAAAAAGGTTCTTCAGAAATTGCAATTCAAGGCAGTGATCCAAGATTTATTAAAGTTCGAGAAAAAGAACCTTTAAAGGAAGAGTGTAAATACTTCATAGAAGTAATAAAAGGATCAAAAAAACAAAGAACTGATGGTTATGAAGGTAGAGAAGTTGTTAAAATACTCCAACAACTAAACTAAACCTTTTTTTACAGCTTATGGATGATTTTAAGAATGTTTTTATTCATGATTCTTCTTATATTGATGAAGAGGTTTCAATAGGAGAAGGAACGAAGATTTGGCATTTCTCACATATCTTGAGCAACTCTAAAATTGGCAATAATTGCTCCCTTGGTCAAAACGTTGTAGTGGGACCAAACGTTAAAATTGGAAATAATGTAAAAATTCAAAATAATGTGAGCGTTTATGATGGAGTAACTATTGAAGATGATGTATTTTGTGGTCCTTCATGTGTATTCACCAATGTAATAAACCCAAGATCGTCTGTCTCAAGAAAGGAAGAATTTAGAGAGTCTAATATAGGAAAAGGAGCTTCTATCGGAGCTAATGCAACTATTATTTGTGGAAATGACTTAGGAGAATACTGTTTTATTGCTGCAGGAGCTACTGTTACAAAAACTGTTCCAAACTTTGCAATTATGGCTGGCACACCAGCGAAGAGAATTGGATGGATGAGTAAGGCAGGCTCAATACTTAACTCAGACTTAGTATGCCCGATTGATAAGTCAAAATATTTTTTAGAATCTGAAGATAAACTTGTTGAAATAGAAAATGAGTGAATACACAGAAAAAACTAAATTTATTGACTTGGTAGCTCAACAAGAAAGAATCAGATCAAGTCTGGATGAAGCTATTAAAAGGGTTCTTGACCATGGTCAATATGTAATGGGGCCAGAAGTCAGAGAGCTTGAGGCAGATTTAAAAGCATTCACTGGATCTAAATATGCTTTAACTTGTGCAAATGGAACTGATGCCTTAACTCTAGCATTAATGGCTTGGAATGTAGGTCCGGGTGATGCTGTTTTTGTTCCTGCTTTTACTTATGTGGCATCTGCTGAAGCTCCAGCTCAGCTTGGCGCAACACCATTTTTCGTTGACGTAAACGAACATGACTTCAATCTTAATATTGACAGTCTTAAACAAGCCATAATTGATGCTAAAAAATTAAATCTAAGACCTTCTGTCATAATTGCTGTCGATTTGTTTGGCTATCCTTCTGATTTTGACTTGATTAAAAAAATCTCTTTAGATGAGAGTATAAAACTTCTAATTGATGGAGCCCAAAGTTTTGGCGGTGAATACAAAAATAAAAGAGTTGGATCTATGGGGGATATAACTACAACAAGTTTTTTTCCAGCCAAGCCTCTTGGATGTTACGGTGATGGAGGGGCTATTTTCACAGATGATGATGAATTAGCAGCTAGACTGGATTCAATTAGGCTGCATGGAAAAGGTGATCAAAAATATGACAATATAAGAATTGGCCTCAATTCAAGATTAGATACACTTCAAGCTGCAATACTTATTGAAAAACTTAAAATCTTTCCTGAAGAGCTTGAATTGAGAGAAAAAGTTTCAAATACATATTCAATGAAGTTGGAAAATCTTAATTATTTGAAGGTTCCAAAATTACAACATCATGTAAAGAGTGCTTGGGCGCAATATACTTTAATTGTTCAGAATAGAGCTGAGGTAATGAATAGGCTTCAATTAAAAGATATACCTTCAGTTATCTATTATCCAAAAACTCTGGATATTCAGGATGGGTATAAAAAGTTTCCAAGTGTATCCTCAGGACTTAATGTTTCACATCATTTAATGGATTCCGTAATGAGCCTTCCGATGCATCCTTATTTATCTGAAGAAAAGATAGAAGAGATAACTCAAGCAATCATTAATTAAATTGAACAATTCTGATTTTTTAATTATTGGTGGAGGAATAGTAGGAGCTACTATTTCACTGGAACTTCGAAGAAGATATCCAAAAAGCAAAATAACTATCTTAGAAAAGGAAAATCAACTAGGAAGTCATAGCAGCACAAATAACTCTGGAGTTATACACAGCGGGATTTACTATGATCCTAATTCAGTCAAAGCGAAAGTATGCAAAATTGGCGCTGAAAAAATGATTGAATTCCACGAAGAATATAATTTGCCCTTAAAGAAAATCGGAAAAATTTTAGTATGCACAAATCATGATCAAGTAAATCAAATAGATATCCTACTCGATAGAGCTAAGAAAAATAATATTCAGGCATATGAGGTCAATCACAAACAACTTAAAGAAATGGAGCCCGAAACTAATAGTTTTGGTGGAAGAGCAATCTATGTGCCAATTACTTCTGTGGGTTCTCCCATAGATGTTATGAATACAATTAATAAAATTTTAGTAGACAAAAAGATAAATATATTCACAGAAACAGAAATTGTGGATAAAAATGGCCCTAGTCAGGTTTCTTCAAAAAATGGATCAAAATTTAACTATGGATTTCTCATTAATACATCGGGAAGTTACTCTGATGTAATAAGCAATAAATTTGAGGTTGGAGATGAATACACAATGCTTCCATTCAGGGGACTTTATTGGGAACTTTCAAAAAAATCAGGAATAGATGTTAAGCATTTAATTTATCCTGTACCTGATCTTAGATTTCCTTTTCTGGGAATTCATACAACTACTTCAATAGATGGGAAGTTATACCTTGGTCCAACTGCATCCTTTGGTTTTGGAAGAGAGCACTATAGAGGTTTTAAAGGAGTTAATTTACTAGATACGTTGAATAATTTTAAATATTCTGGGATGCAGTTTATTAAAAACCATGATGGTTTCAGAAATCTAGCACTCCAAGAAATTTTTAGACTATCAAAAGTTGGTTTTGCTAGAGAAGCAAGAAAAATCCTTCCAAAATTAAAATTCAACATGCTCACACCAACAAGTAAAACCGGCATAAGAGCTCAAATTTTTGATAAATCTAAGGGAAGACTTGTTAATGACTTTCTTGCTGTGAAAAGAGATAATAGCTTGCATATATTGAATTCAATTTCCCCTGCGTGGACATGCTCTTTTGAAATGTCGAAATTTATATGCAGTGAATATATGGAGGCTTAATTGGATATTAAAGGTAAGAACTTCTTAGTAATTGGAGGGGCGGGGTTAATTGGCTCTCATACTGTTGATAAGCTTTTACAAGAGGACGTTGGCAGCATCACTATTTATGATAATTTTTTCAGAGGCAGTCACGAAAACTTAGCAGACGCCCTTAAAGATCCCAGAGTATCTATTTTTGAAGCTGGAGGCGACATTTTACATACTGATATTTTAGATCGCGCAATTAAAGATAAAGATGGCGTATTTCATTTTGCAGCCTTATGGTTACTTCAATGTCATGAATATCCGCGGAGTGCATTTGATGTGAATATCTTAGGTACTTTTAATGTAATGGATGCTTGTGTTAAAAACAACGTAAAACGGCTCGTATATTCCTCTTCTGCAAGTGTTTATGGCGATGCAATCAGAGAACCTATGGATGAAGATCATCCTTATAACAACCAAAATTTTTATGGAGCTACTAAAATTGCAGCGGAGGCTATGATGCGTTCTTATCATTTTAGGTATGGACTGAATTACGTAGGATTAAGATACATGAATGTCTATGGTCCTAGACAAGATTATCATGGTGCTTATATAGCAGTTATTATGAAAATGCTTGATGCCATAGACAAAGGAGAAAATCCAAAAATAATGGGTGATGGCTCAGAAGCTTTTGATTTTGTAGCTGTCGAGGATTGTGCCTATGCAAATGTTTGCGCTATGAAATCTGATGCAGTTGACAGAAATTATAATGTTGGCACAGGAGTAAGAACATCTTTAAAGGAACTAGCTGAAAAGTTAGTTGAAATTACCGGATCGGAAAAAGAAATTGAGTATGTTCCAAGCAGTCAAGCAACTCTTGTTAAAAATAGAATTGGAGATCCTCGATTAGCTGCACAACATCTTGGATATAAGTTTCAAATTGACCTTGATGAAGGATTAAAAAAATTAATAGAATGGAGAACTAATCATATAGAAGAACTTAAAACTAGAAAGAAAGCTGTTGGAATTGAGGAATAACAAATGCCAAAATTCAATATTCCTATAGCTAGGACTTCACTAAGTGATGAAGAAATTAATGCTGTATTGGAGCCATTAAAAAACGGTTGGTTAGTTCAAGGGCCATTAGTTGAAGAATTTCAGAACAAATGGTCTAAATTTACAGGATCTACAAATTCAGTTGCAGTAACATCATGTACCTCTGCACTGCATTTAAGCCTTTCTTCATTAGGATTCAAAGAAGGGGACGAAGCAATAGTTCCTGCATTTACATGGATATCTACGGCGAATGTTGTTGAACATTTAGGCGGGAAGGTAGTATTTTGTGATATCGAATTAAACTCTTTCAACATAGACGTTAATAAAATAGAAGAAAAAATTACTCCGAAAACAAAAGCAATTTTACCAGTGCACTTATTTGGCTTGGCTGCTGACATGGATCCTATATTAGAGATAGCCAATAAGCATAATTTATGGGTGATTGAAGATGCTGCCTGTGGTTTTGGATCTTATTACAAAGGAAAACATGTTGGAACATTCGGAGATACTGGATGTTTTAGCTTTCATCCCAGGAAAGCTATTACAACAGGCGAAGGCGGAATGATTACAACATCAAGTGAATCTGTTGCTTCAAAGGTAAAGTGTTTAAGAGATCATGGAGCAGAAATATCTGATCTTCAAAGACATTCTGGACCTAGACCCTATCTTCTATCTAATCATCCTGAAGCTGGTTACAACCAAAGAATGACTGACATTCAAGCAGCGCTGGGATCAATGCAAATGAATCGAGCTACAGAGATTGTTAAAGAGAGAAGATTTTTAGCTCAAAAATATAATAAGGAATTTGAAAACCTTTCTTTTCTTCAAATACCTTTAGAGAGAGAAGGTTTCCTTCACGGATATCAATCATATCCTTGTTTATTTATGCCTGAGGAGGTAAGAAAAAACAATCTTGAAAAGGTACATACAAAAAGAAATGCTTGGATGGAAAAATTATTGGAAGATGGAATATCAACGAGACCAGCAACACATGCAGTTCATATGCTTGAATTTTATTCAAAAAAATATGGCATTAAGCCAGAGGATTTTCCTAATTCTTATATTGCTAATAACTGCAGTATTTCCTTACCGCTTTTTCATGGTTTAAAAAGTGAAGAACAATTATATGTAATTGAAAAAGTATTAGAGCTTGAATCATAATGTGTGGAATAACAGGGATTGTCAGCTTTAAAAATGAGAAAGTTTCTTTATCTACTTTAAAGAAAATGACCGATTCGATTAATCATCGAGGCCCTGATGGTGAAGGCTATTGGATAAAAGATAATTTAGGCCTAGGACACAAGAGATTATCAATAATAGATCTGAGTAGTAATGCAAGTCAGCCAATGGCGAGTTCAGACGAAAGATATATTATTTCTTACAATGGAGAAATTTATAATTTTAGTGAAATAAGAGATGAGCTTATTAATTTAGGTTATGAATTTCGAAGTCAATCTGACACAGAAGTTGTTCTTTGTTCTCTTATAGAATGGGGAGAAGCAGGAATAAGTAAATTCAATGGGATGTTCGCATTTGCTTTTTATGATAACGCAAAAAAAGAACTTCTTATTGCGAGAGATAGATACGGAATAAAGCCTTTATATTATTCAAATACTGAAAAATACTTCATTTTTGGTTCTGAACAAAAATCTATTCTCAATCATCCAGAATTCAAAAGCAAAATTGATAAAGAAGCTTTGCTTGAATACTTTACCTTTCAAAATATATTCACAGATAAAACATTGCAAGAAAATATAAAAATCCTTCCACCGGGCAGTTTTTTGACAATAAAAACCGATAAAGACTTTGAATCAAAGGTTAACAAGAAACAGTATTGGGATTTTCTTTTCAAAGAGCCAGAAGGAAAATTTGATCGAAAAGATTATGTAGACGAACTTCAAAGATTATTTGATCAGGCAGTAAAAAGACAGTTGGTTAGTGATGTTGAGTTGGGATCTTATCTCAGCGGTGGTATGGACTCAGGATCAATTACCGCAATTGCAGCACAAAAAATTAATGATCTAAAAACTTTTACATGTGGTTTTGACTTAAGTTCAGCTTCTGGGATTGAGCTTGCCTTCGATGAAAGGCAAAAAGCTGAGGCTATGTCTGCTAGATTTAAAACAGAACATTACGAAATAGTACTAAAAGCTGGAGATATGGAAAGATCATTGAATAATTTATCCTGGCATTTAGAAGAGCCAAGAGTTGGACAAAGCTATCCAAATTTTTATGCAGCCAAACTCGCAAGTAAATTCGTAAAGGTCGTTCTATCTGGAGCAGGAGGAGATGAACTTTTTGGAGGTTATCCTTGGCGTTACTACAGAGCGGCCAACAGTAAAAACTTTGATGAATATGTAGATGAATATTATTTATATTGGCAAAGGCTCATCAACAATAAAGAGCTAAAAAATTTATTTTTACCCATTAGCAAAGAAACAAGTAGCGTTTGGACTAAAGATATATTCAAGGACGTTTTTCAAAATCATGATAATGAACTATCAAAGCCAGAGGATTTTATAAATCATTCTTTATATTTCGAAGCGAAAACCTTCTTGCACGGCCTTCTCGTGGTTGAAGATAAATTATCAATGGCTCACAGCTTGGAAACCAGAGTGCCTTTTCTAGATAATGATTTAGTTGATTTTGCTATGAGCTGCCCTGTGAATTTGAAAATCAATAATTTAGCTGATGTTTTGGATATTAACGAAAATGATCCCTTAAAAAAGCAAAAATTCTTTACAAAGACCAATGACGGAAAACAAATTTTGAGAGATACAATGAAAACCTATATCCCGAAAGAAATATATGAATCGGAAAAGCAAGGATTTTCTTCACCTGACGCATCTTGGTTTAAAGGAGAGAGTATTGAATTTGTAAAATCTAGGCTTAGTGATGAAAATTCTCCTATATATGAATTTTTAGACTTTAAAACTGCTCATGATTTAATTAATCAGCACCTATCAGGAAAAAACAATAGAAGACTCTTCATTTGGTCCCTTCTAAATGTAAATGAATACATTGCAGGAAATCTATCGTGAAAATACAAGATCTTGAAGATATAGATCTTGAAGATATAGATCGTGAAGATTTAAGAAATTTTTATTTAAGCTTCCAGGAATCTCTACTTTATACCGATCATAAATATTTAACTCTGCTAAAAGAGCATCTTTCATGTGATGTTAGGTATTTAATAAAATATGAAGGCTCTAATATAACTCTAGCTATGCCTTATGCAGTAAAGGATTCAGAATTTGGTAAAATCTATAATTCATTACCATATTTTGGAAGCAACGGTGGAGTAATTGGTTCTGGAGCCTCAAAAGAATTGAAACTAGAATTAGTAAATAAATTTTTTAGTTTAGCTGAAGAAGATTCTGCATTATCTGCAGTATTAATAACTAACCCTTTATCAGAAGATGATGAATTCTTCATGAAAAATATCGAGTGCTCTTATACCGATGAAAGAATCGGACAGATAACGAGCTTGCCTAATGTCTTTGACGAAGATTTATTATTAAGTAAATTTTCTAATCCTAGGCCAAGAAATATAAGAAAGGCTTTAAAAGAAAATGTATCTGTTTTGAAACAAAACATTGAAGGAATAGATTTTCTTTATCAAACACATTTCGAAAATATGAGCTCCATTGGAGGAACTCCAAAAAAACATAGTTTTTTTAAAAATATTCCAAAATACTTCCAAGACTCAGAATGGAATATTTACACAGCAATTCATAATTCTAAACCCATTGCAGCGCTTTTAGTTTTCTACTTTAATCAAACCGTAGAATATTTTACGCCAGCAACCTTAAGTGAGTATCGAAACTATCAGCCGATGTCTCTGATTATTTTTGAAGCTATGAAAGATGCCATCAAAAGGGGACAAAAAAATTGGAACTGGGGCGGCACATGGCTTTCTCAGACAGGAGTTTACGATTTTAAAAAAAAATGGGGAGCAATTGATTATCCTTATCATTATTTTATTAAAGTTTATGATGACGATTTAGGAAAATATTCAAAAAAAACACTTAACGACCATTTTTATGGCTTTTATACAATCCCTTATGAGAAACTAGGATAGATAGATGAAAAAAAAATTAATAATTGTTGGTACCGGTTTATTCCCAGAAGCTGCTCGGTGCTATTTTGATGAATTATCTGATTATGAGGTTAAAGCATTCTCATGTCATCAAAAATATAAAAATTCAGACTCTATTTATGGACTACCTCTAGTATCTATTGAAAATTTGCCAAAAACTTTTTCAAAAGATGATTATGAAATTTTTGTGGCTATTGGATATCACAAAATGAATAGAACTAGAGAGGCAATATACAAAGAAATAAAGAGTCTTGGGTATAAACTAGCCAGTTTTTGCCATCCTGATGTCCATATTTGGGATAATATCAAAATAGGAGAAAATACCTTTATTTTTGAAGACAACACCATACAGCCTTTTGTTGAGATAGATGACAATACGATTCTTTGGAGTGGAAATCACATAGGACATCATTCCAAGATTGGAAAAAATTGTTTTATTTCCTCTCATGTTGTGATTTCTGGCTCATGTAGAATAGGGAATAATGTATTTATGGGGGTAAATTCAACTTTGCACGATTCCATTGAAGTCGGAAATTATGTCTTAATTGGAGCAGCAGCAATTGTATCAAAAAATATTGATGATAAAGTTGTTCTGTCACCTAAGAGAACCGAAGTTTTTCATAAAGATAGCGACGAAATAGGGTTTAATTGGTGAGATTATGTGGCAAAAAGCTGATTTAAATTATCATCCTAGCAAATCTCTTGCTTGGTCAAACTCTCATGCTACGGTTCCAACACCTTTACATTTAAAAAATGACATATTTCGAGTTTTTTTTTCAACCAGGGATGAATTAAACAGAAATAGAGTAGGTTGGGTAGAAATTGAATTGGGTACAAATATTAAGATTTTAAATGAATCAAAGAAATATGTTTTAGACATCGGAAAGCCTGGTTATTTTGATTGCGATGGCGTTTATGGGACTAGCATCATAAAAACACACAATGAGTTGAGACTTTACTATGCTGGCTGGAATGCCGGTAAAGATGGTCTTTTTTACTCTTCCATTGGACTTGCAATAAGCAAAAATAATGGAAGATCATTCAAACGTTTTTCTGAGGCTCCCATTTTGACACGAGACGATATAGATCCTTGGGCATGTATGGCACCGTTTGTGCTGAGAGTAAGTAAAAGTAAATGGATCATGTGGTATGCATCTGGAATTGAAATTTATAAGGATTTTAAGGGCGTA
>MDTG01442060.1_pt1 | contig 10766 bp, 9 predicted proteins | sample 811421 | NCBI WGS metagenome assembly MDTG01 (sample SAMN05326645, study PRJNA326480) | marine metagenome | isolation source: seawater | place: Pacific Ocean: South East | collected 2011
CAAAAATATATTTAAAAAAGAATATTTAATTGAAAATTTTCTAGACGCTTCCACTCTTTTTTTAAAAAATAATGTTAAATTACATCCATATTTAATGATTAAAGATGGGGATTACCATTTTAAAAAAGGAAAATGGATAATAAATGATCCAATAATAATTCCTAAATATAGATCTTTAAATATTTCAGAGGGAACTGAACTACTATTTAATGAAAATTCATTTATTTTTATAGATCATGGAAACTTAAACATTAAGGGCTCAGTATTAAATACTGTAAAATTAAAACCACAAAATAAATTTTGGAGAGGAATTTATGTAAAAAATAGCAAAAACAGTAATATTTATTATTCTAATATTGAAGGTGTAAAGAATTTTAATGGAATTAATACACTTACAGGATCAATTATCTTCTATAATTCTTTTATTAAAATTCAAAATGTTAATTTCAACAATTCACTAGGTGAGGATATGTTAAATATTGTTAAATCTAGTTTTCAAATAGATTCATCAAAGTTCAATAATACTTATTCTGATGCATTAGATATTGATTTTAGTGAAGGTAAAATAACAAATTCTTCTTTTAATCAAGTAGGTGGTGATGGAATTGACACTTCAGGCTCTAATGTAAAAATAAATAATATAGAAATGCATGATATCTATGATAAAAGTTTCTCTGTTGGTGAAAAAAGTAAAGTTAATATATCAAATTCGTTTGTTAATAATGTAGGAGTAGGTATTGTTTCAAAAGACGAAAGTAATACAGTTTCAAATAATAATATTATAAAGAATTATAAACTGGCTAGATATTTAGCTTATAATAAAAAAAAGTACTATGAGGGCTCAAGTTTATTTATTTTTGATAAATTTAAGAATAATAATGATATTTTTTCTCAAATTGGCTCAAATGTTTATCTAAATAATACTAAAATAAATAATATCCATATAAATGTAGAAAAACTCTATGAAAATTCATTGATGAAAAAGAAATGATAAGAAGAGAAATTAAAATTCCAATTCATAATCATTATCGAGGTTATTTTAATAACTGGATATTAAAAAATAAAGCCATAAAAAAACATTATAAGAAAAGAATTATTTCTTCAATTTACTATGATGATAATAACTTAACAAACGCAAAAGATAATATTCAGGGTATAGCTAATAGAAAAAAGGTAAGATTCAGATGGTATGAGAAAAATTTTGATGATGTTGCATTAGAAATAAAAAAAAGAAAAAATAATATAATATTTAAAGATTCTTATAAATTAAAAAAAAAATATAATTTTGAAAACAAAAATTATAATTTTTTTTACAAAAAAAATAATATTAATTTTCTTAATTTTGAATTAAATAAATATTTTTATTTCAATTACAAACCTATTATTAAGATATCTTATTTAAGACACTATTTTATTTACAAGAATACTGTAAGAATAACCTATGATGAAAATATCTGCTATGATACGATCAATAATAATCTATCAAATAAAATTTTTGATAGTAATAATATTATAGAGTTTAAATTTGATCCAGAATTTCAATTTCTAGCTCTTGAATTAATTAAAAAATCTAAATTTTATCCAAAAAGAAATAGTAAATATCTGAAAGGATTATATTTAAACAAAATAATTGATTTTTATTAAAAATGTATATTGATAATAATTGGTATGGTCATAAAAAAATACTTTTGAATTATTTAAATCTAAAATATCAATCTATTTTTGGATCAATCCAGCATGGTTGGATTCTTGAAGATAGAGTTAGGAAAACAAATTATGGCAAACGCACCTTAACATTAGCTCCCTTTTTATGTTGGAATAAAAAAATAGAAAATATAATTAAAGAAAATAATATTCAAAATGTTCATGCAATTGGAGCACCATTTCTTTATTTATGTGATATAAAAAAAGAAATTATTGTAAATAATAAAAAAAATGTTGGAACTTTTGCTTTTCCTTTTCATAGCACTCTTGAAGAAAAAATTATCTTTGATCACGAAGGTTTTATAAAAAAAATTGAAGAAAATTTTACACCTCCCTATTATGTAAGTTTATATAATGAAGATTTAACTTCAGATATAACTTCATTATATAAAAATAAAAATTGGAAAATTATTAGTTTTGGGAAAAGAGAGAATACTAATTTTTTAGAAGAATTTTTATTGGAAATATTAAAATTTAAAACTGTTGTTTTTTCAGAGGTTTCAACTGGTTTTTTTTATAGTATGTATTTGCAAAAAGAAACTAAAATTATATATTCTAAAAAACCAAATAAAGAATTCTTTTTCTTTAGAGATTATAAAAATAATGGTTTTAATAAAAATGAGATTAATAAAATCTTTTTAAAAAATTATCCATTTATAGATAAAGATAAATATGACAAAGGCAAAGGTCTTCAATTAGCTAAAAAAGAATTGGGTTTTGATAATTTTAAAAGTCATAATGATCTAAGAAAAATTCTAAAAATTGATAATTATTTTATCAAAATTTTTTCGCTAATTTTTAAATTTTTAGTTATAATAAAATCAAAAATCCAATGAATGTTACTCAAATAATATATACTGGAATGGGTGGTCACTGTAGTGTAGCTTTCTCATTAATAGAAGCTAATGTTAATAAATTATGGAATAATAATATCGTCTTCTATGGAGTAGAAAATATTGTACCAGAGTATAAAAAAAGATGTTTAGAAAACAAAATTCAATATTTTGTATTAAAATTTAAAAGTGGTAAATTTTTAATCAAATGGATTAAATTATATAAAATTCTTAAAAAAATAAATCCAGATAGAATTATTCTTCATACAAATTGTATTATTCCAGTTTTTTTTTATTGTTTTATTAATAAAAAAAAATTTATCTTTATTGAACATAACCCTAATAATTCAAAAATTCTTAGGGATTGGGTTGTTACATATTTAGCTTTTATTACGGCTTCTAAAGTAGTTTTATTACATAAAACATTTCTAAAAGAGTTAAAAAATAAATTTAAATTTTTTCTAAGAATTAATAATAAATATGAAATTATTTATAATGGTATTAATCATAATAAATTCTCACCAAAAGATAAAATTAATTTTAGAAAGAATGCAAAAATTTTAATTGGCATGGCTTCTAGGTTAACTTCTACAAAAAACCATTTTTTAATTATCAATATGATTATAACTAATAAATCATATTTTAAAAAAAACAATATACAGTTTTCTATAGCTGGCGATGGGCCTTTATTTAAAAAATTAAATTCATTGATTAAAAAAAATAATATTGAAAATATAATTAAGTTAGAGGGCTATTTAGAAGAAAATCAATTAATTAAATGGTATAGATCAATAAGTATCTATATTCATTCTACTTTTTCTGAAACTCAAAGTATGTCAATAATACAGGCAATGTCATTTAATATTCCCATAATTGTTTCTAATATAGATAATATTAAAGATAATTTACAAGCGAATAATGCTCATAATTTTTTTGTTGTAGAAAATGAAAAAAAAGCTTTTTTTAATAAAATTATATATATAATCAAAAACTTAGAGTATAATGTTATAAAATATAATTCTAGAGAGACTATTCTTGAGCATTTTAATTATATTAAAATGTTTGAGAAATATAATAATTTACTAAATTAATGTTAAAAAATTTTTTAAAAAAATTTAGATATTTTAGGTTATTGAATTATGTTATTAATAGTAATTATATAAAATATAAAGTATTTAATACACTTAACAAAGATTCAATTGTAGTTGATATAGGGGCACATATTGGTCAAGTTACTCAATATATTGATGATAAATTTAGTTCAAAAATTTATTGTTACGAACCAAACAATGAAATTTTTAAAATATTAAAAAATAATTTTCTATATAAAAATAATATTGAATTAAATAATGTAGCAGTTTCAGATAGTAAAAAAAATGATAGTTTATTCTTTACTTCTACTAAAAGTAATTTAGGCGACGTCAATGAATCTCTTAAGTATTCTATTGAAAATAGAAAAAAAAATATAAGTAATGAAAATTTTATTAAAATTAAAGTTGTTACAATTTCTGAATTATTAAATAGATTTAAAAAAATTGATTTAATTAAAATTAATATAGAAGGGCATGAGTATAAAATTTTACCTGAAATTATTAAAAATAAACATAAAATTGGAAAAGTCGTTTGCCAACTTCATGGAGATTATGTCAATCATTTAAATGATGCTCATAATGATCTTTTAAATGAGCTTGATGAACTCGATTTATTGCATAAATGGTTTTATGAATGGTAATATAAATGAAAGTAACTATTGTTTCATTATATTACAATAAAAATATAAAATCTGGATCAAATTTAAGATTTGAAGAGACTTTAAAAAATCTATTACTATTAAATAAATTGAATAAAGTGATTGTTTTAGACGATCAAATTCCTGATTTTATTGATCAAACATTCATTACAACTATCAAAAATCCCATAAATAAATTAAGAATAATGAGAAGATTATATATTTATATAAAATTAAATCAGATTTTAAATAAATTAAAACCAAATATTATTATTAATGATTTTACACCAATTCCTTTAAAAGCACTTAATAAACACATTCATTACCAATTAATTCATGATCTAAGAGATTGGAATAACATAAGAAAAAACTTATTTATTAAAATATTTAGATATATTCAATTAAATCAATGGAAAAAGACAAAAAATATAATTGCAGTAAGTAATTTTACAAAAAATGAAATAGTCAGTAAAACAAAAAAAAATCCATCAAATATATTGGTAAGTTATAATGGTATTGATAAAATCCCAAAAAAACTAATAAAGTTTGAAAATAGAAAAATTGATGTGCTTTGTGTTGCTCCATTTGAGGAGAGGAAAAATCATATTACCCTAATAAAATCTTTAAATAATCTAAAAAATAATAATATATATATTAATTGTTGTTTTGTTGGCAAAGATAGAGGTTATTTAAAATATATATCTAAAAATATAAAGTATTATAAATTAGAAAAAATAGTAACTATAAATACCTCCATCAATACTTCAGAGCAATTATTGGATTTTTACAATAATTCAAAAATATTGAGTTTTCCTTCAGTATACGAAGGATTTGGAATTCCTCTAATTGAAGCACTTTCACATGGTACAAAAGTCTTATGCTCGAATATTCCACCATTTAAAGAAGTTTGTAAACAATTTGCTTTATACCATGAACCATTTGACTATTTAAGATTATCCTCTTTAATATCAGATGAATTAAATAATCCACCAAACTCTATTAAAATGCAAAAATATGTAAATCAAAATTTTTTATGGTCAAAAAATATCAATCAAATGATAGATTTAATGTATAAAAAAAATTAAGATGTGTGGTATTTTTGGTTTCATTAACAGTAATAATAAAACAAATTTTAATTCTATAAATACAATCAACAATTTAGTAAATCTGCTTTCTCATAGAGGTCCTGATTTTAAAGATACATATATAAATAAAGATAGAAGTATTTTTCTTGGACATACAAGATTATCAATTTTAGATCTTAGCTCTAATGGCAACCAACCGATGATAAGTAATCAGGGCAGATATGTTATTATATACAATGGAGAAATATATAACCACCTTGATTTAAGAGAAGAATTAAAAATAAAAAATAAAGTAACTTTTTGGAAAGGTTCAAGTGATACTGAAACTATTCTAAATTGTATTGATATTTGGGGAATTCATAAAACAATACCAAAACTAAATGGAATGTTTTCAATAGCAATATATGATATTCAAAATGAAAATATATATCTGGTAAGGGATAAGTTTGGTGAAAAACCACTTTACTATGGATTTGTAAATAACTCATTTATCTTTAGTTCAGAACTAAAACCAATAACGGCTTTTCCTAATTTTAAAAATCAAATTTCTCTAGATTCTTTATCCTTATATTTTCAGCTAAATTATATACCATCACCAAAGTCAATTTATAATAATATATTTAAATTAGAAAAAGGTAATATCTTATCTATAAAGGTGAATAAGTTAAAACATAATTTATCTAATAAAAATTATAATCATAATATTTTTGATTTTTATAAATGGTGGGATTTTACTCTAAACTCTAATCGTGATTTTCCTGATAACTACAACTATTTCGAAAAATTAGAAAAGGCTTTACACAACTCTGTAAAAAGACAACTAATATCTGATGTTCCCATAGGAAGTTTTTTATCTGGAGGAATCGATTCATCTTTAGTGACTGCAATTATGAAAGAATACAGTAATAATAAAATAAATACATATACCGTAGGCTTTCAAGATAAATCTTATGATGAATCGAAATATGCAAGTAAAATTGCTAATTATTTGGGAACAAATCATAATGAAATTATACTTCAAAAAAATGAAATTATTAATTCATTTTCAAAAATGAGTGAAGTTTATGATGAGCCATTTGCTGACTCATCACAAATTCCAACTTATCTAGTTAGTAATTTTGCTTCAAAACATATTAAAGTTGCCTTAACAGGTGATGGCGCTGATGAGTTATTTGGTGGTTATAATAGATATAAATGGGTTCAAACTTTTAACAAAAGGAAATTCTTATTTTATATTTTTAAAAATAAAAATTTTTTTAATTTAATTAAAATTATCCCAAATAATATTTGGACTTTAATTGAAAATTTTTTGAAGCTAAACTCAAACGATAATGGTGTATCACTTCTTCAAGATAAAATATTTAAATTATTTCAATCCTGTATTAATTCTAAGGATTCAAACGAATTATATTTAAATTTATTAAAAAACTGGAAAGATGATGATTTATTAATTAAAAATAAAAAATTTGAAAATAGTAACTTTTTCAATAAATACTATTTAATTGATCAAAAAAAATCTTTAGCAGAAAAAATGATGCTCTTTGATATTAATAATTATTTAACAGATGATATTCTCTGTAAAGTTGATCGAGCAGCAATGTCTAATAGTTTGGAAACAAGAGCCCCGATGCTAGATTACGAAGTGGTAAATATTGCATCTAAAATACCAACCAGCTTAAAAATTAATAATAATACTAATAAATATATATTAAAACAATTATTACATAAATATATGCCTCAAAAATATTTTGTAAGATCAAAAATGGGTTTTTCTATACCTATCGGTAAATATCTAAAATACGAAATTAAAGAATGGGCTGAAGAATTAGTAAATGATACAAAATTTAACCCACACCTTGAATTCTTGAATGTTAAAAAAATTTGGAGTCAGCATTTAACAGGTAAATACAATTGGGAATATAAAATATGGTCTATTTTGATTTTTCAATCTTGGTATAATCAATACAAATAAATTGTGTTTTATTTAGCTTCATATTTTGTTCCATTTTTACTTTATTATTCTCTAAAAAATTTTTTTAAAAAAAATAAATCAGATTATTTATTTTATATATTAATTTTTATTTTTTTACTTTTCTTTATTGGACTAAGACATGAAGTTGGTGGTGATTGGGCATGGTATATTTTTACTCAATTGGGTAACCAAGAGTCTAATTTAGATAAGGGTTTTTTTGATATACCTAAAGATAGTAAATCAGATATTGGATATTTAGCAATTAGTCATTTTAGCCTTAAGCTAGATATGGGAATTTATGGTGTAAATTTATTCTGTGCTTTTTTTTTAATATACTCAATATTAAAATATTCTAGTTTACAAAGACTTCCTTGGTTAACAATTATGATTGCCTTTCCATATATTCTAGTTGTATGCGGAATGGGCTATGTAAGACAAGCAACAGCTCTAGGTTTTGGAATCTTAGCAATAATATCATTAATTAAAGAAAAAAAGTTATATTTTCTTTTATATATTATGGCAGCTTGTTTATTTCATAAAACTGCAATATTTTTTTTAATTTATCTATTTTCTTATAATTTATTTAAAAATAAATATCTTTTAATTATAAGTTCAATAATTGGAATTTTATTTTTATCAATATTTTTCGATATGTATAAGCACTTAATTTACTATTATATTGGACCTGGGCAGTATATGAGTTCTTCAGGCTATTTATTTCGTTATAGCATTACTTTTATATCAGCTATTTTATTTTTTATTTTTTATAAAAATTTATCTTTAAGTGATGCTGAAAAAAATATTTACTTTATCAATTCTGGATTAGTTTTGTTATTTAGCTTTTTTTTATTTTTTGCTCCAGTTTTTCTAGATAGAATTAATATATATTTATCAATAATTCAATTATTTATATTTTCCAGGCTTCCATTTGTATTTAATAACTTAACTATTCAATCATTTATTATAATTATTATTGTTTTTTTTAATTTTATTTATTTTTTAATTTGGTTAGTTTTTGCAACACACTCAAGTTATTGGTTACCTTATAATAATTTATTTTTTATAAAATAATATTTAGAAATTTTAAGTAATTTTTTTTTAGTTTTAACTACATAATGATCGATTATTATTTTATAGTATATTAGTATCTTTTATAAAATGAGTAATATAATTTCAAGTTATCTAGAGACAATTAAATCTACTTCATTAATTTATGGTCTAGGAGCATTAATAGTAAATATTTGTGGCTTATTTATCATTACTTTTATAACAAACTATTATTCACCTACTGAAATGGGAATGATTGAACTAATATTCTTAGTTATAAATCTAATTATAGCAATTCTTACATTTGGATTAGATCAAACACAAAGTTATTACTTCTTTAATAAAGATAAAAATACAAGTGAAAAAATTTTAATAAATAATATAACGTTTATTAAATTTTTATGCACTTTAATAACATTATTATTTTTTTTAATATTTTATAAAAATATTTCAAATTTTTTCTTTGGATATAACATTAATCTTAAATTATACTTACTAATTTTTATTATAGCATTTTTGATGAATTTTGCTTCTCATTATCTTGCTATCTATCGTTTAAGATTAAATGCATTTAGATATATTTTTTATAATATATTTGAAGCTCTTATAAGATTAGTATTAATATTTATTTTTATTTCATTTTTACACAGAAATATCGATTTTTATTTTTATGCTTTCTTAATTTCGTACTTATTTATTTTTTTATTTATACTAATTGAATTCAAAAATTATTTTTTTACATTTAATCTAAATATAGAATTAATAAAAAATCTTATTAAATATTCTTTGCCAATTATTCCACTGGCTTTTCTTTGGTTAATTATCAGTATGACTGATAGATTATTTATTAATCATTTTCTTGGCTTGTATCAATTAGGACTATATGCAATAGCAATTAAATTTGCTTTAGGTATTAATTTAATTATTGATATTTTTCAAAAATCATTTTGGTCTATAAGTATGAAATTAATTAATCAATCAAGAGATGTCTATAATTCTTTTTTTAATGAAATTCTAAAGTATTATTTTACAATTGCAGTAATTTCTATTTATTTTTTAAATATAATTTCTGAGTATTTTTTCTTTATTTTTACTGGCCCTAACTTTAATGATGGATATAAAATATTTAATATTATTATATTACAAGTTTTTCTTTTTGGTCTATTTCACATTACATCTATGGGTATGTGGAGAAAAGATAAAAATTTTTATATTTTAGTTTCTATTTTTGTTACATTGATTTTTAATATTTTTTTAAATTATATTTTAATACCTTTATATGGTTTAAATGGTGCAGCTATAGCAACAGTTTTATCATTTTTAATCTTAAATATCATTTCATTTATTTTTTCATTCTTTATAATAAAACTCAATATTGAAAAAAATTTTATTCTTAAGTTTTTTCCTTTGGGATCAATAATTATTTTTTTTATATATAGTGGGCAATTTTCATACTCTAATTTAATTTTAATATTTTTAAATTTTACTTTAGTTTTTTTAGCCTTTAAAAAAATTATTTTTAAATTCTACTCTGATTTATATTCAAAATTTATCTAATAAACTTATTTATAATAATGGATAGTTTACTTAATTATATAATTTTAATGTATTCTTTTAGTTTAGCTAGTGATTTTAAATAAATTTTAATGTATTTATTTATTTAAATTCAAATTAATTTCAAATGTTTAAAGATATAAATATATTAATACTCTGTGGAGGAGAAGGTCTTAGGCTTTTACCAATTACTAAAAATATTCCAAAGCCTCTTGTTAAAATTAAAAATAAACCTCTTATTAAATATATTATTGATCAAGTTATCAGTTTAGAATTCAACAAGATCATACTTGCAACAGGATACCAATCGATTAAAATTGAAAAATATATTAAATCATTAAAACCTAAAAAATATAAAAATATTGAAATAATGAATTCAGGTAAAACTGATATAATTAAAAGACTTTGTGATTATAAAAAAAAATATAATCAAGATGTTATTGTTATATATGGTGATACACTAGCTGATATTAATTTTAATAAACTTATAAAATTTAATAAAGTTAAAAATAAATCAGTTTCTGTATCAGTTTATCAAAATAAATCTCAATTTGGTCTATTTCAAATTGATAAAAATTCCAATGTTATTAAGTATAGGGAAAAACCAATTTTATCAGATTGGATAAATATTGGATATTTTTATTTTAGGTCTGTAATTTTTAATGAATTTTCAAGGTATAAATCTTTTGAGAATTTTTTAATTTCTTGTCAGAAAAAAAATGAGTTAAATGCTTTTAAACATAAAGGTAATCATATAACAGTAAATACTATTAGTGAGTTAATTAACGCTAAAGATAAAATTAAGTATTTTGAAAATGAATAAAATATATTGGAAGAATAAA
>MDTG01148877.1_pt1 | contig 10765 bp, 10 predicted proteins | sample 811421 | NCBI WGS metagenome assembly MDTG01 (sample SAMN05326645, study PRJNA326480) | marine metagenome | isolation source: seawater | place: Pacific Ocean: South East | collected 2011
AATATAGTGATCAAAATCATCTGGATGAGTATATTCGTTACCCATTTTAACAGTTACTTCAAATGGCTCACCTTGTTTTGCAGTTGCAGCACAGTGAATAAATGGTGAATGTCTATCAATTAAATCTTTCTTCGCTTCTCTTTCTACAGTATCAATATCAACATATTTGTTAATTTTTGGCATAATTTCTCCTAAGTTTTTTAAATTAGCCTTATTATACTATAATTTTTCTAAAAGTAAATAGGATAAAATATATCCTATATTAATTATTATCATTTGAGAATGAACATGTGTATATTTTGCTCATATTTGGTATAATTGCGAATGAATAAAGAAGAGTATTTTATAAAACAGTTTTCAAATAGTAAATTTATAGGTGATGATGGTGCAGTTGTAGGCTCACATGTCTACTCTATGGACGCATTTTTTGAAAATATTCATTTTAAAAGAGAGTGGTTTAGCTTAAAACAAATAGCTTACAAAGCTATGATTGTTAATATTTCAGATGCAATAGTTATGAATGCAATTCCTAAATATGCATTACTTAGTGTCGCAATTCCATCAACATATAGTACTAAAGAGTTAAATCAATTATCCAAAGGCTTTAAAAAAGCTGCTAAAGAGTTTAATATTGAAATAATTGGTGGAGATACAATATCAAATAATAAACTTGATATTTCAATTACGATTATTTCTAAAACAAAAAATCCAATACTTCGTTCAAGTGCAAAAAAAGATGATTTGTTTTGTTATACAGGAACATTAGGAACTTGTAAAAAAGATTTAGCAAAATTATTTGCAGGAAAGAAGATAAGTAAAATATCTAAGTTTATAAAACCTAAATTAAATGCAGATTTTTTTTATGAAAGTTCTAAGTATATAAGTTCAGCGCTTGATATTTCAGATGGACTTTTTTTTGAATTACAAAGAGTTTCAAAAGCAAGTAATATTGGCTTTGAATTTTTTAAACAAATTCATGAGGATATTGGAACATCAGGAGAAGAGTATGAAATTCTTTTTTCTTTCAATAAAAAGCATTTAAGTAAAATTGAAAAAATAGCAAAAAAACATAAAGTAAAATTAAATATATTTGCAAAAGCTATTAAAGGTAAATATGAAACGAAAAGTAAAAACCATCATTTTTAAAAATTACAAAATATAAACTAATAAAAAATCTAAGGAAAGATATTGAAACAATTACAAAGATATTTAAATCACTCTAAAATAGACGTACTATTTAAACAAAATAAAGATGATTTTGTTGTAACAGAAATACCATTATACGAATTTTCAGGTGAGGGTGAACATCTTATTTTAAAAATAAGAAAAAAAGATTTAGCAACTTGGGATGCCTTAGAAATCATTGCAAAGTTTGTTGGTTGTAAAAGCAGAGACATAGGTTATGCAGGATTAAAAGATAAAAATGCAATGACAGTACAAACTATCTCTATTCATAAACAATATGAAGAAAAATTAAAAACATTTAATCATCCAAATATTAAAATTTTAGAAACTACTTATCATAACAATAAAATTAAAGTAGGGCATCTAAAAGGTAATAAGTTTTTTATTAGATTAAAAAGAGTTAACGTCTTAGATTCTAGAAAAATTGAAGCTGCTTTAGGAAGTATTGTGAGTTTAGGAATGCCAAACTATTTTGGATTTCAAAGATTTGGAATAGAGGGTGATAATTATAAAAAAGGTAAGGCTATTATTGAAGGTACTTTAAAAGAGAAAAGAAGAAATTTAAAACAAATGTATATTAATGCATATCAGTCTTACTTATTTAATTCTTGGCTTTCAAAAAGAATCGAAATATCAAAACTAGTTGATGCTTTTGAACCAAAAGAGATTTGTGAAAAATTAAATCTTCCTCTTGACGTTGTTAAAAGAATGAAGAAACAAAAACATCCTTTAAAACTAATAACAGGAGATTTATTATCTCATTACCCATTTGGAAAAATATTTACTATTGAAGATTTAGAAACAGAATCAGATAAATTTTATGATAGAGATAGAGTTCCTACTGGATTATTATCAGGTAAGAGAGTTAAAACTTCAGTTGATTTAGCCTATGAAATAGAAAAAGAGTATGAGGCACCAACTGGTGAAGATGGGGCAAGAAGATTTGCATGGATTTTCCCAGATGAAGTGGAAAGTAACTATAAAGAAGATAAAAATTGGATGGAATTAAAATTTACTTTACCAAAAGGTTGTTATGCAACTGAATTAATTGCAGAAATAATTCATTAAAAATCTACTAATAATTTTTAATAATATCTTTTAGTTAAGTTTAAATAAGTTAAACTAGTAATATAGTTTACTTACTAAAGGATATTTATGCAATATGAAGAGTTAATAGTTCAATTATGTGATGTCATAAAAGAGTCTGAAAATAATGCCTTAGCTATTTATAATAACTTAGAAACAATAAATGATAAAGTAAATTCTCTATCAATTTTAGAACATGAAAAAGAAAAAATAAATTCTAAAGTTTCTGAATCTTTAGGTTTATTACAACATCAAGATTTATATAGACAAAAAATAGAAAGAGTTGTAAACTTTGTTTGTGAACATAATAATATAGACAAAGAACAGTTTGGTTTTGCTCCTAGTGCTAAAAATATTGATTCTTGTGATGAGATACTAAATGATGAGGAAGTTGAAGCTCTTATAAAACAAATGCAATCTTAAATTTACTAAATAAAATAAAAGAAGTTTGAAACTCCTTTTATTTGCTTCTTATTTTTTACAAGCATCTCTTTTTACATTATTTAAATTACCAAATATTCTAAGAGAATTTATCTCTACTTCTTTTGCTTTCTCATTTAAAACTTTATTATCTTCTTTATTTGCATTTGCATCTACTAAAGATTGTAAATCTTTATGGAATTGTTTATTTAAATTGTCAATTGTATTCATTGTTTCCATATCAATTTTTTTACCTGAATTCATATGTGCATCAGACCATTTTTCAAGACTAGTGTTCTTTTTTACTTCCCATGAACTATAAGTTCCAAGCTGTGCATAAACTTCATCTTTTGTATTAAGTAAGTCTACTTTTATTTGTGCTGTATCATAAACTAAATCTACATCACAAACTTTTTCAAGAGCTTCTTCTATAAACGAAGCTCTTGATGCAGCTGTTACAAGTGAATTTGACATATCTGATATATTACTTGCCATATCTGAAATTTCATTTGCTACTTGTGCATTTTTTTGTGTTGCTTGATCTAAAGTATTAACTGCATCATTAATTTGAATAATACCTTTTTCTTGTTCCTTAGATGCTGTTGCAACTTCTTCAATAATAGTTATTGTATTAGATATATTTTCATTTAATTGATTATATCCATCAATCATCTCTCCTGAAATCATTTTCCCTTGTTCTGCTTTTGAAGATGCAGCTTCTACAATATTTTTAATCTCTTTAGCAGCTTCTGCTGATCTATTAGCAAGGTTTCTCACTTCTTGTGCAACAACAGCAAAACCTTTACCAGCTTCACCAGCAGTTGCAGCTTCAACAGCTGCATTTAAAGAAAGAATATTTGTTTGGAAAGCAATTTGATCAATAACTTCAATAGCTTCATTAATTGATGATACTTGAACATTAATCTCATCCATAGAAGCAGCTGTTCTATTTGCTAATTCTTGACCAGATTTTGCTGATCCTGTTACATTTTGAGCTAATTGTGACATTCTAAGTGTTGATTGTGTATTAGCTGTAATAATTGATGTAATCTCTTCTAAAGCAGCAGCTGTTTCTTCTAAAGAAGCAGCTTGTTGATTTGATGAAATTGATAAGTTATTTGAAGCACTTGATAATACAGCAGTATTTTGATTTAAGGAATCCCCTGTATTCATAATCATTGCTAAAATTTCAGAAGTATTATTTCCTACAAGTTTTATTCCTGCAGTTAAAGAACCTAAATCCCCATAAATTCCTTCATCATCAATTTTATAATCAAATTTTGATTCAGAATATTTTCTAAGTGTAAGGTTAATATTATCAAGTGTAGTTTTTGTATTTCTAATCATTTCATTTAATCTGTTTTTTAAATCTTCAACATGAGGATTAGATGCACTTTTTTCAACTTGATATACAAAGAAACCATTTCCAGTTTTTTCTAAAATATCACTTGCTTCTTCAATTACAATAGCATCTTTTTTAAGACCAGCTCTTACCTTATCCATATAAGAATTAAACAGTTTTGATACTTCACCAATTTCATCTTTTGATTGTACTTGAAGGGTAATTGATGGGTCATTTGATTCTAAAAGGTTATTAAATCCATCTTTTAATTTTGCAATTGGATTAGTAGCTTTTTTTACAATTATGAATATCAACGTAATTGTTAAAAGACCTAATACAGCAGAAATTATTGAGATATATAAAACTAATTCTGCAATTTGTGAATCAGCTTCATCTAATGAGAATGTTAAATCCATTACACCAATTACATCACCTTCTTTTTGATTTGCATGACACATCAAACAATCAGGAGTTGCAATCATTGGTTTAATCATTCTAAGATTATGTCCATCTGAGTTATCTGTTTCTAAAAGAGCAGATTTTTTACTATTAAACGCTTGTAGTGTATCTTTGTCAGTTGTAAAAGTAGAGTCAGATGGATACATTTCCATTAAAGGTTTACTTTTTGCAACATGTAAGCTTTTTACACCTTTGATTTTTCTAGCATCATCTTCTGCTTTTTCAATCTGGTCTGGATCTCCTGTATTCATCGCATTTCTAAGACTTTGAAACATTGCAGCATTTAACATTTCTAGATTTTCTTTTGTTTTGTTTATTGAATCTTCTGAAACTTTTGAAGTTGTCAATAATACAATAGAAATACTACTAATGGTCATTAAAAAAAACAGTGCAAAAATAATTTTGTTACTAATCTTTTTAGTTATTAATTCTAACATGATACTAGCCTTTTAGTTTAAGTACAATTATTATATAATGATTTATATTTATATAGTATTAAAATAACAACGAATTAGAAAAAGAGTAGAATTAAATGATAGTAGGCCTTATAGGTAAAATAATAAAAAAAGAACCAACGTTATTAAATCTAAATGTGAATGGAATTATCTATGAAATATTTGTTTCTTTAAATTGTAGTTCAAAAATTATTAATGATGATGTTACTTTAGCGATAACTCATATTATAAGAGAAGATTCTCAAACTTTATATGGGTTTTTAGACTCAAACGAAAAAAAACTTTTTGACACTGTTATTAAAATAAATGGTGTTGGTCCAAAAGTTGCACTTGCAATCTGTTCAACCTTTACACCTTCTTCTTTTGCTCAAATAGTAAATGAAAATGATGTCTCAATGCTAAAAAGAGTTCCTGGAATTGGTCCTAAAGGTGCTAGTCGTATTTTAGTTGAACTTTCAGGTTCAATAATAGACTTAAATGTTGAAGATGAAAATAGCTCTTCTAACTCTTCTTTACTAGAAGCTTCACTTGCCTTAGAATCTTTAGGCTTTAAAAAAGATGTTTTAGCTAAAATACTAAAAACATGTGTTTCTACAACTACAAGTGATTTAGTAAAAGAAGCATTAAAAAAATTACAAAAATAAAATCAAGGGAAATTAATGAAAATAGCTATAGTTTTTGGTGGAGTTAGTTTTGAACATGAAATTTCAATAGTAAGTTCAATTGCAATGAAAGATGTTTTAAGTGATGAATTAGTTTATATATTTTTAGATGAAAATAGAGACTTTTATCATATTCCAACAAATATAATAAAATCAAAATTATTTAGCTCAGCTGAGTATAAAAAATGTGATAAAGTTAATATTTGTAAAAATGGTTTTTCAAAAAAAGCTGGATTATTAGGTAAAGATAAACCTATTGATTTTGATGTAGTTTTAAACCTTTCTCATGGTGGAGATGGTGAAGATGGAATTTTATCTTCGGTATTAGAATTTTATAATATCCCTTTTATTGCTCCAAGAACAGAAGCTTGTGTAGTTAGTTCTAATAAGTTTTTGACAAAAGGTTATGCTTCAAGTGTTGATGTTAAAACTATTGATTATAAATATTATACAAAGGGTGATAAAGTTGTAGTTGATACTTTCCCTGTAATTGTAAAACCTGTAAAATTAGGTTCTTCAATTGGAGTATCTATTGTAAAAACACAAGAAGAATTAGAATACTCTCTTGATGTAGCTTATGAGTTTGATAATGCAATTATTATTGAACCATTTATTTCTGGTGTTAAAGAGTATAACTTAGCAGGTACAAAGGTAAATGGAGAGTTTAAATTCTCTATTATTGAGGAGCCTCAAAAAACAGAATTTTTAGATTTTGATAAAAAATATTTAGATTTTTCTAGAACTTCAAAAGCAGTTGAAGTTGATTTAGGTGCGGAATTAAACTCAAAAGTAAAAGAATCTTTTGAACGAATTTACAACAATTTATTTGAAGGTTCAATTATTAGATGTGATTTCTTTGTTGTAGATAATGAAGTTTATCTAAATGAAATAAATTCAATTCCAGGTTCAATGGCTAACTATTTATTTGATGATTTCAATTCACTATTTAAAAGTGTTGCTACAACATTACCAAAGAAAAAACATATACCAGTTACTTATGAATATGTAAATAAAATTCATGCAAGTAAAGGAAAGTAAATTTGGCTTCAAAAAGTTTAACAGTTGATAATAAAACATTTGATATTTCTTATGAAATTCTAAATGCCTCATGTAAAAAAGATATTATATTTTTACATGGTTGGGGTTCAAATAAAGATATTATGAAAAATGTCTTTTCACCTTTTTTAAAAGACTTTAGACATATTTATATTGATTTGCCAGGATTTGGAAAAAGTCCAAATGAGTATGAGCTTAAAACAGAAGATTATGTAAAGATCACAAATGAGTTTTTAACTCTTCTTAACTCAACAAAAGATGTAATAGCAGGTCATTCATATGGTGGAAAAGTTGCAACTTTATTAAATCCTAAAAATTTAGTTCTTTTAAGTTCTGCTGGAATTTTAGAAGAAAAATCTTTTGCAGTAAAAGTAAAAATTGCATTTGCAAAGTTTTTTAATGCTCTAGGTTTAGGAAAAATCACTAAGATGTTTAGAAGCTCTGATGTAAGTTCTATGAATGAGGGAATGTATGCAACATTTAAAAATGTTGTGAATGAAGACTTTTCAAATTCATTTAAAAACTATAAAAACAATGCCTTAATTTTTTGGGGTGAAAAAGATACTGCAACATCTTTAGAATCTGGGAAAAAAATTGCATCTTTAATTAATTCATCAACTTTTATATCTTATGATGGAGACCATTACTTTTTTGTAAAAAATGCAAAAGATATAGCTAAGAGAGTAGAAAATGGAATACTTTAATTTATTTACACAAATTTTATTAATAATGAGTTTAGGTTACTACCTAATTACAAATTTACAGTGGTACAATTATAGACTAGAAAGAGTTATTTTAAAACATCATAAATGGCAATGGCATATTACTTATTTTATAACACCAATTGTACTATTTTATTTAATTCCTGATTTATATTATTCAATATATTTTTATGCTCTATTTATGACTAGCTTTATAATGTGGAATAGAAAACTTGATCGTCCTGTTGTTTTAACTTCACGAGTAAAAAGATTTTTAGCAATTTTATTATTTGCAACTTTTGCAATATCTGCTTTATGTTTAGCAAATCCATCTTGTAATAGTACATTTGTATTCATACCTTTAATTATTGCATATGCAGGCTCTTTTGTTTTAGAAAAAATATTTTTCATATCTTTTAAACATAAAGGAAAACAAAGAGTTCATAGTATTGCAGGTTTAAAAATCATTGCAATTACTGCGTCTTTTGGAAAAACATCTATCAAAAACTATTTACATCATGTTTTAAAAAATAAGTATAAAACATATAAAACTCCACGTTCTGTTAATACAATAGGTGGAATTGTTCTAGATGTAAATAGAGATATTCCTTTAGATACACAAATATATATAGCAGAAGCAGGGGCTAGAGAAAAAGGTGATATTGAAGAAATAGCACTATTCTTAGAACCACAAATTTGTATAATAGGAAGTGTTGGGGAACAGCATATTGAGTACTTTAAAACATTAGATAACATTATTCATACAAAAATGGAGTTATTAAAATCTCCTAGAATGCAAAAAGGTTTTGTTCACGAAAGTGTTCCTATTAAAGATTATGACACAATTACAAAGTTTCCAAATAATTTGCATATTACAAAAAGCTCACTAGATGGTATTTGGTTTGATGTTGAAGTAAATGGAACACTAGAACATTTCCATGCTCCAATTCTTGGAAGTTTTAATGCTATAAATTTAACAGCAGTAATTTTAGTAGCATACGAACTAGGTATGAGTATTGATGAAATTAAATTAGCTTTAAAAAGTTTACCGCAAGTTGAGCATAGATTACAGCTTATCAAAGCTGGTGGAAAAGTTATTGTTGATGACTCTTTTAATGGTAATTTAGAAGGTATGCTTGAAGCTGTAAATATTTGTTCTACATATGAAGGTCGTAAAGTTATAATAACTCCAGGTTTAGTTGAATCAACAGATGAAGCAAATATTTTATTAGCAAAAGAGATAAATGAAAAGTTTGATTATGTAATTTTAACTGGAAGTTTAAATACACAATTATTAAGTGCACATATTTCTAGTGAAAAAGTATTTATTTTAAAAGATAAATCTTTAATGGAAACAACATTAGCAGAGCAAACAAGAGTAGGGGATTTAATTCTTTTTGCAAATGATGCACCAAACTTTATTTAGGATATAAAATGGAACACTTATATGCACCATGGCGATATGAATATGTAAGTGAAGAAAAAATAGAGGGTTGTATTTTTTGTCACATTTCTAAAAATTTAGAGAATGAAAAACTACAAGTTCTTTTTCATGATGAGTATTGTTATGTTGTTATGAACAAATTCCCATACTCTCCAGGTCATATGATGGTTATCCCACACTTTCACACAGATAAAATAGAAGAACTACCTGATGATGTTTGGATACAGCTTAGTATTCGAGTAAGGCAAGGCGTAAAGCTTTTAAAAGATGTCATGTCTTGTGAAGGTGTAAATATTGGTATGAATCTAGGAAAGGCTGCTGGTGCAGGAATAGAACAACATGTTCATTATCATATGCTTCCAAGATGGTTAGGGGATACAAACTTTATAAGTTCAATTGGTGGTACAAGAGTCTATCCTGCAAACTTTGAGGATATATATACAAAATTAAAAAACAATTCTTCAAAATATTTTATATAAACAAATGAAAAATTTAATCAAAAACTTTTATTCAAATAACTTTATTTATAAAGGAAAAGAAAAGCTATCAAAGTTAACTATACTTTTTATCTTCTTTCTAAATGTTTTTATTTTTATAACCCTTGGTTTAGGTATTGACTTTCAAATAAAAGTTTTAAATAATCCAAAAGTAACATTTCCATCTAAATGTAGAACTATTATAAACACAAATAAAGTTGATGATTTTAATAACTACTTTTATTCATCAAAAAATTACAGTAATAAATATCAAAATATTAAAAATGAAGAAATGGATAAAAGATGTAATACTCTTTTATATACTAAACTTAAAAATGTAAAGACTGAACATAAGATTAAAGATTTAAGAGAAAAACAAAAAAAGATAAATTCTGAGTTAAATAAAGTAAGTAATGAATTAACATATTTAAGAGAAAACTATAATACAGTACTTTTTGAAAAGATGAGTTTTCAAGAATCTTCAAAATCAATAATTAAAGATGATATCTCATCTAATAATATAAAAGCAAAATATAATCTATATTTAAAACAGAAAGAAAAACTAAAAAAACAAAAAGAAGATATATCAAAACAATTTAAAAATTCTAAAAGTGTTAAAGAATTAGTTCTTTTTGTAAAAGATAATAAAAACCAAATAAAAGAAGACTATAAGAACTTAAATAAATCATATGATATTAAAAGAGAATTAATTACACTACTATTTTTACTTCCATTACTTCTGATATCTTTTTATTTAATGAAAAAATATCTTAAAAATGAAAAATATACATTATATATAATGTTTAAAAATATAACAGTAGTAATATTTATTCCAACACTTATTTCTTTCTTGGCATTGATTTATATATTAATGCCAAAGATATTTATAGAAAAAGTCCTAAAATTCTTTTATGAGTTAGAAGTGCCTTTTGTTGTTTATTATCTTGTAATTGCATTTTTAGTAGTAATCTTTGGATACCTAATAGTCAATATACAAAAAAGATATAGAGAGAATAATAAGAAATTAGAAAACAATAGTATCTCTAAAATAGAAAGCTTTAATAAAAACATCTGTAATAAATGTTTTAATAAAGTAGATTATAATGTAATGAACTTTTGTCCAAACTGCCAAAATGAATTAAAAACTAAATGTAGTAAATGTCAAAAAGAGACTATTAAAGGTTTAAGTTTTTGTATGTATTGTTCAGAAAGTATAAAAAGTTAATATTAAGCTTTAAACTTACTTCTTTCTTAATCATATCTATATAGTGCAATAGTTATCCTTTTTAAAAGGAAACAAATTAGCACTTTTTCAATAGCAAACCCCATTATACTTGACATCTAATCAAAAATAAGTTATAATCCGCGTCCATAAAAAGGGTTAGAGTGCGATTTATCGTATGTCTAACGAGTTCTTTAAAGGAAAAAAATGGAAAAAATTAGATTAAAGTTAAAAGCTTACGATCACAGAGTTTTAGA
>MDTG01214382.1_pt1 | contig 10765 bp, 7 predicted proteins | sample 811421 | NCBI WGS metagenome assembly MDTG01 (sample SAMN05326645, study PRJNA326480) | marine metagenome | isolation source: seawater | place: Pacific Ocean: South East | collected 2011
ATTATAATTAATATGAGGTTTTTGACCTGCTATATATTCAGCAACATACACCCCCTCTTCTTCTGCTTTATGGGCTAACATAACCCCTTTTACAACATCGCCGATTGCATATATATTAGAAATATTTGTCTTTAGGTTTTTATCAACTTCAACTCTACCATATTTATCAGTAGAAATGCCAACTTTTTCAAGATTTAAACCTTCTGTATATGCAGTTCTACCAATTGAAATTAAACAATAATCCGCCTCAAAAATTATATTTTCCCCTTTCTTGTTTTCAGCAGAAATAATAACATCGTCATCTTTTCTTTCTATGGATGTTACTTTGTGAGAAGTATTAACTTTGACTCCGTTTTTCTTGAATACTTTGGCTAATTCTTTAGATAAGCTAGAATCCATATTTGGTATGATTCTATCTTGATATTCAACAACTGTTACTTTTGATCCAAGCCTATTATAAACCTGTCCTAGCTCAAGTCCGATAACCCCGCCACCTACAACAACTAAGTGTTTTGGAACCTCTCTTAATTTTAAAGCCTCAGTTGAAGAAATAATTCTATCGCTGTCAAAATCAACAAATGGTAACTTTGAGGGTTTACTACCAGTTGCAATAATGATATTTTTACCGTTTATAATCTCGGATTTATTCTTATTTCTAATTTCGATTGTAGTTGAATCTTTAAATGAACCTATTCCGTTGAAGACGGTAACTTTATTCTTATTCATTAAATATTCTAAGCCCTTTGTTGTTTGTTCAACAACAGATGATTTTCTTGACATCATTTTATCTAAGTCAAGTTTTATTTTACCTTCAATGGAAATTCCGTGGTCATCAAATTTATGAAGGGCATTTTCATAATGATGAGATGAATCCAATAAAGATTTACTTGGTATGCAACCAACATTCAAACATGTACCACCCATAGTTGAATACTTTTCAACTAATGCTGTTTTCATCCCAAGCTGGGCAGCTCTAATCGCCGAAACATATCCGCCGGGCCCAGAACCAATAACAATAATATCAAATGAACTCATAATGCATTAATTTAGGATTCAAAAATACAAATATTAAAATGTTAAAATAATTTTTAAACGATTAAAATTGATTTTGGTAAATTAGTGTAAAATACTAACTATATCTATCCTTAATTTAATGAAATCTAAACCTGTAAATAATATTCAAGATCTTCAATTTTTTGGAGAATTTGGTGGAGTTAATCCATCAATATCAGATTCCTCTACCTACACTTTCTTATCAGCAAATTCTATGAGTGAAACCTTTGAAGGTAATATGGAGGGTTGTTATCTTTACTCACGAAACTCCTCTCCAAGTAATCTTTACTTAGAAGAAGCCTGTGCAGCATTAGAAGGCACAGAAGCCGCAAATGTTTTTTCGTCTGGTATGGGAGCAATAACAGCTACAATCTTACAGCTGTGTAAGTCTGATGACCACATCATATCAAGCAGAACAGTTTATGGAGGCACATACGCTTTTTTAAAGAATTTTACCCCACAATTAAAGATTGAAACAACCTTTGTTGATATAACATCACTAAATGATATCAAAAAATCAATTAAACCAAATACTAAAATAATTTATTGTGAAGTATCATCTAACCCATTATTAGAAATTGCTGATTTGCAAGAAATATCTAATATTGCCAAAAAAAATAATATAAAATTAGTCGTTGATAATACTTTTACGCCCCTTTCAGTATCTCCGGCTAAATTTGGTGCTGATATAGTTATTCATAGTTTAACAAAATTTATTAACGGAGTTAGTGATACAATCGCAGGAGTTGTTTGTAGTAGTAAAGAATTTATTCATTCGTTAAGGGATGTAAATGACGGAGCCTTCATGTTAATGGGAACTACAATGGATAGTTTAAGAGCTGCCTCAGTTCTAAAAAATATGAGAACATTACATATTAGAATGAAAAAACATAGTGAAAATGCAATGTATCTTGCAGAATCTTTTCAAAAAGACGGAGTTAAAACTGTTTATCCTGGACTCAAATCACATCCTTCTCACAAGATTTTTTCAAAAATGATGAATAAGGAATATGGTTATGGAGGAATGGTTACAATCGATGTTGGAAGTTTAGAAGTTGCAAATAAATTGATGGAAAAAATGCAAGATGAAAAACTTGGATATTTAGCGGTTAGCTTGGGTTTCTATAAAACATTATTTTGTGCACCTGGATCCTCTACTTCATCAGAAATTTCTGAACAAGAACAGCAAGAAATGGGATTAAGTGAAGGTTTAATCAGGTTTTCAGTTGGCCTAGATCAAGATATTTCGAGAACCTATGAAAGAATAAGAAAATGTCTTAAAAAATTTAGTCTTTTAAAATGAATATCCCAAATCAAATATCCCTTACAAAATCATTATTTCCGGTAATACTATTAATCCTTTTATTAACATTTAGTGGGCTTTACAATTACATTTATAATAGTTCAATTTTAGGTGAGTACACATTTCACTTAATTCTTATTTTTTGTGCAGCTTTTACAATTGCCGTGGGAATAAATATAAATATTCCATTTATTAAAATGATTAAAGAGGTATACATTAGTATAAAAAATATTGGAGTGGCCTTATTAATACTAATTTTGGTCGGAGCACTCTCAGGAACCTGGAAGATCAGCGGAATAATTCCCGCTATGGTTTATTATGGATCTGATATTCCAACAAATATTTTTTTACCATTAACATTAATAATTACCGCATTAGTATCATTAACTGCTGGAAGCTCATATATTACTTCTGCAACAATAGGAATTGCTTTAGTTGCAATAGGCTCAGCGTTTAATATAAATCCAGGAATAAGTGCAGGAGCAGTCATTTCAGGCGCATACTTTGGGGATAAAATGTCTCCACTAAGTGATACAACTAATCTTGCTTCTGCAATTTCAGGAACCGATCTCTATTCACATATTAAATATATGATGTTTACAACATTTCCTACATTCCTGCTAACCTTTATCATCTTCTGTTTGATTGGAATTAATATTGAAAGTAATATTGATATCAATAATGTTATTCAAAAAGAAGTTATTTTAGAAACACTTAAAAAAGACTTCCAGATTACCCCTTATTTGTTTATTGTTCCGACTTCAATACTAATACTAGCAATACTAAAACTAAGACCAATTATTACATTAACAATTGGAGTTTTCTTGGCATCAATTTTTTCAATTATATTTCAATCATATTCATTCAATGAAATTATATGGTCTGTTTTTAATGGACCCTCAATAGAGTTAGTATTTCCAATAAAAACTGTAACCACTGAACCTGGTCATTATCCAGTGATTAATTATGGACTAGAAAATTTATATGGTGGTTTTGAAGACTTGTATTTAAAGGGAGGAATTATTTCAATGCAATGGGTGATATCATTGACTATTTGCGCAATGGTATTTGGGGGTGTTATGGGTGCAATTGGAGCGCTAAAACGAATTACTAATTATCTTCTTGATAAATCAAAAAGTGTTTTTGGGTTGTTTTCAAGCACGTTAATCAGCTGCTTAGGAGTTAACATTACAGCTTCAGACCAATATTTATCAATAATATTGCCTGGAAAAATGTTCAAAAATGCATTTAAGAAAAAAGGATTAGCACCAGAAAATTTAAGTAGAACTCTAGAGGATTCAGGAACAGTAACCTCAGCCCTTATCCCATGGAATTCATGTGGTGCATATCATTCAGGTGTTTTGGGGGTGCCCACTGTAGATTACATGATTTATTCCTTCTTTAATTTAATTAGTCCTCTTATGACTTTATTTTATGCATATTTTTTAATTAAATTAAAGAATATTTCAAATTCATAAAATTTAATTAAAAAGTTCATTCTTGATTAAATGATTGTTAAATTGCATACAATTATTCAAATTCCTAAATGAAGAAAATATTTTCTTTTTTAAAAAATTATAAAAATTTAAAGCTATCAAATACAAGTAGACTATTCTTTGGCAGCTCACTAATTATTGTTTCATTAATCCTTTTAATTTCGTTTATTTCTTATTTTTTCACAGGCGAAATTGATCAAAGTAATCTTGAAAAATTTACCAACTCCTCTATTGATAATCAAAATTTAATAGGAAAAGTTGGAGCTAGTATTAGTGAATTTTTTATTCGTAAGTGTTTTGGCTTGGGGTCATTCATTTTTCCTGTATTAATTTTTTTAAGTGCACGACAAATACTTTTTCCAAAAAATTCCAAAAAATTAATTGAAAATTGGCTTTGGGGATTTTATTTAATTTATTTCTTCATAATATTTTTTGGATTAATTGATTATGGTAAATTTTACTCTGGAATTATAGGCTATGAAATAGTAAGTTTCTTAAATATTTACATAAGTCAAATAGGAGTCACATTTCTTCTGATTTTCATGACACTTATTTATGTTACATTTAGATTAAAAGTTGGAACAAATGATATTGTGAAAGTAATAATTTTTCTGAAAAGCTTAAGTTTTAAAAAATCAAAAAAAATTGAAACTTCAGAGGAAATTAACGAAGAAATTATAAACAACAATCATACTGATGATGAAATAAATAAAGTGGAGATTCTGGAAGAATTAGAAGAGTCTATCGTTCACGAAAAAGCTTTGAATGATACAGATGAAAAAATAATTAATAATGTAGGTATTGAAGTTGAAGATATAATAGAGGAAAAATCTGAATCTGATAATTTGGCTGATAAATTAGTAGATGATTTTGGGCAATTTGATCCAAAATTAGAGTTAAGTAAATTTGAATTTCCAAAATTAAATCTGTTAAAACAATACGATTCTGAAAAAATCAAAATCGATAAGGAGGAATTAGAAGAAAATAAAAATAAAATTGTTGAAACATTATCAAATTATAATATTTCTATTTCAAATATTAAAGCCACAATTGGCCCAACAGTTACATTATATGAAATAATTCCTGATGCAGGAGTTAGGATTTCAAAAATAAAAAATCTAGAGGACGATATAGCTTTGTCTTTAGCAGCACTTGGAATTAGAATAATTGCACCAATTCCAGGAAAAGGTACAATCGGGATTGAAGTTCCAAATAAAAAATCCACTGTTGTTTCGATGCATTCTGTTATTTCAAGCGAGAAATTTCAAAAATCAGAAATGGAATTGCCTGTAGCTATAGGAAAAACAATAAGCAATGAAACATTAGTTTTTGATTTAGTCAGAATGCCACACTTACTGATGGCTGGTGCAACTGGTCAAGGAAAATCTGTAGGATTGAATGCAGTCCTCACTTCACTACTATATAAAAAACACCCTGCTGAGGTAAAATTTGTTTTGGTTGATCCAAAAAAAGTTGAATTAACCCTTTACAATAAAATCGAAAGACATTATTTAGCAAAACTACCTGACTCTGAGGAATCAATTATTACAGATAATAAAAAAGTAATAAATACCCTTAATTCTCTTTGTATTGAAATGGACAACAGGTACGAGTTGTTAAAAAATGCAGCTTGTAGAAATATAGTTGAATACAATAGAAAATTTAAAACAAGAAAATTAAATCCAAATGATGGTCATCAGTTTTTACCCTACATAGTTCTGGTTGTTGATGAGTTTGCCGATTTGATAATGACCGCTGGAAAAGAAGTTGAGACTCCAATTGCAAGATTAGCACAGCTAGCAAGAGCTATTGGTATTCATTTAATAATAGCAACTCAAAGACCATCAGTTAATGTTATCACCGGAGTTATTAAAGCTAATTTTCCAGCCAGGATAGCATTTAGAGTTACCTCAAAAATTGATTCAAGGACAATAATTGACAGCTCTGGTGCTGATCAGTTAATTGGGCGTGGTGACATGCTATATACACAAGGAAATGAATTAATCAGAATCCAATGTGCTTTTGTTGATACTCCAGAAATAGAATCTTTAACTAATTTCATTGGGTCTCAAAAAGCATACGCTACCGCACACAAATTACCTGAGTATATTGGTGAAGAAGGTGGCACAAATCTTGATATTGATATTGATGATAGAGATAAGTTGTTCAGAGAAGCTGCTGAAGTGTTAGTAATTGCTCAACAGGGCTCAGCATCACTTCTTCAAAGAAAACTTAAACTAGGTTACAATAGAGCCGGTAGATTAATTGATCAATTGGAGGCTGCTGGGATTGTCGGCCCATTTGAAGGTAGCAAAGCAAGACAAGTGTTAATTCCTGATCTCCAATCTTTGGACTCACATTTAGAAAATGAATAAAAATTAAAAGATGAAAAAAATAACATATTTCATATTTTGGACAGCCAGTTGTATTATTGGATTTTGTCAAGAAAATTCAGAGGCTGAATTGCTCTTAAACCGAGTATCAGATAATATAAAAAAATATGATAATATATATATCAATTATGCATACACACTAAATAATGTTGAAGAAGATATTAGTCAAACTAACAAGGGTAGTTTTGTAACTGAAAATGATAAATGGAGGTTTGAGATGCTAGGCGTTACTCGGATTTTTGATGGAAAAAAGTTGTATTCAATTAGCCCAGATGATGAAGAAGTAACAATTTCAACCCAGAACCCTGAAGACGAAGCAACCATTACTCCTAACAAAATGCTTTATTTTTATGAAAATGGTTATAATTTTGCTATGGATGATGTAAAATATGTTGGGAATAGTGAGTTTAGAAAAAAAATTCAATACATCAAACTTATCCCTAAAGATTCAGAGGCTGAAATTAAATTTATTTTACTAGGTATTGATACTGAGTTTAACCATATATACGAAGTTGTAGAAACTGGTAAAAGTGAAACAATAACAACAATCTCAATTATAGACTTTGAATTTAACTTAACCCTTGATGAAAATTTATTTGTATTTGATGAAAAAAAATACATCGATTATTATATGAATATTTTAGATTAAATAATTGAAAATTCTTGATCTCTACATATTTAAGTCCTACATCAAAACATTAGGCGGTACTTTTTTAATTTTAATGCTAATATTCCTTTTACAATCGGTATGGCTTTATATAGCGGAATTAGCTGGGAAGGATCTTGAACTTGATATAATTTTTAAGTTTTTGATAAATGTATCTCCTAGACTAGTAATACTTGTTCTTCCTTTGACAATTTTACTTTCAAGCATCATGGTGTTTGGAGGTTTTTCCGAAAATTATGAGTTTGCAGCTATGAAAGCAAGTGGCATATCTCTACAAAGATCAATGCAAATCCTTATCTTATTCACTCTATTTTTAGGGGTAATAATTTTCTTTTTTTCAAATAACGTTGTTCCGATAGCTGAATATAACTTTCATAATCTAAGGAAAAACATAGCGAAGGTTAAACCAGCGATGGCAATTGCAGAGGGTCAATTTAGTCAGATAGGTGATTATAACATTAAGGTAGATAATAAATTTGGAACCAATGGAAAATTTCTTGAGAAAGTGATTATACACCAAAAAAAAAATAAGCCAGGAAATTTTACAGTTATAAAATCAAAAAAAGGTGAAGTAATAAGCGAGGAAAACTCTGATGTTCTTCAGCTCAAGCTTTTCGACGGAAATTATTATGACGAAGTTATGTCAGAAAATTACAAAGACAGATTAAAAAAACCCTTTATTAAGAGTTATTTTAAAGAATACATAATTAACATAGATATAGCATCACTAAACGATATTGATTTTAATCAAGAAGATGATGTAAATAAGCATTCAATGATGAAAGTTGGTGAACTAAATAGTGCTATTGATTCTCTTTTAAATAAGAAATATGAAGATATTGAAATTGTAACATCTAAAATGTATAATAGATCCAACTTCAAAACAATTGACTATAATTTAAATCCAAAAACTGACGTTAATTATGAAAATAAAAAATTTTTAAACTTATTTCAGCCAAAAAAACAGAAACAGCTTTACGATCTTGCAATTAGTTCAGTAAAAAGTACTATAAGTATTGTTAAATCAAATAAAACCATTCAATCCTTTAGAGATGAAAATTTAAACAAGCATGTAATGACACTTCATGATAAATTTTCATTAGGGTTTGGTTGTATAATATTGTTTTTTATAGGTGCTCCTCTAGGAACTATTATAAGAAAAGGTGGATATGGATTACCATTGGTAATTTCAATCATATTATTTTTAGCATACCATTTTCTGGGTATTTTTTCTAAAAACTTGGCTGAAGATGGAAGTATTAACCCAATTCTTGCCAGTTGGTTTTCAACTTTAATTATGTTTCCAATAAGCATTTATTTAACTTACAGAGCCACCAACGATGGAAGTGTATTTGGTGTGAATGAAAAAATAACTAATATTTACTCAAAAATTTTGAAATATGTCAGAAGACAAGTTTAAATTAAACACGATAGAATCAGCAATTGACGATATCAGGGATGGAAAGGTAATTATAGTCATCGATGATAAAAACAGAGAAAATGAGGGTGACTTTTTAGCATCCGCTGAATTAGTTACTCCAGAAATTATTAATTTTATGGCTACCCATGGACGCGGATTAATTTGTGCCCCCATCACAGAAGACATTTCAGAAAAACTTGGATTAAATTTGATGGTAGGAACTAACACTGATCCTCAAGACACTGCTTTTACCGTTTCAATAGATTTAAAGGGAAGTGGAGTGACCACTGGGATTTCTGCATCTGATAGAGCAAAAACTATCAGGGCATTGATAGACAAAAACACTAAACCAAAACAATTTTCAAAACCAGGACATATATTCCCATTAATTGCAAAAAATGGTGGTGTTTTAAGAAGAACTGGACACACCGAGGCAGCTATCGATTTCCCTAGATTAGCAGGATTAAAACCAGCAGGTGTAATAGTTGAAATTATGAATAAGGATGGGACTATGGCTAGGGTTCCTGACCTAGTAAAAGTTGCAAAAAAATTTAATCTTAAGATAGTTTCAATTGAGGATCTAGTTGCCTACAGAATGGAGCATGATTCTCTAATTGAAAAAGAAGAAGATTTTGAAATTAATACAAGGTTTGGAAGGTTTAGATTAAGGGCTTACAAGCAGACAACAAACAACAATATTCATATTGCACTAACCATGGGTAGTTGGAATAAAGGTGATTCCATCTTAACAAGAATTAATTCCAAATCAATAAATAATGATGTTTTAGCAACCTTGACATCAAATACCGAAGATTCTTTATCTAAAATGTTTGAAATCATTAATGAAAATAAGAAGGGAGCAATAATTTTTATAAGTACAGAGTTCAAAGCAGTAGATACTCTTCAGAGATTAAAAATATTGAAAAAGAAACAAAAAAAAGACAAAATTACACAAGCTCCATTTTTAAGTATGGATGATAGAGATTTTGGAATTGGAGCACAAATCCTACATGATTTAAATATTACAAATCTCAAACTTATTTCTAACACTAAAACAAAAAAAAGAGTAGGTATGATCGGATATGGACTAGCAATAAGTGAATATGTCAATTTTTAGAATGAGAATACATCCATTGTATGTAATTTGGATCCTTAAAAACATTTATCCAGCTATTATGTCGCGCATTTTCATAAATTGTTAATTTTGGATTACCCCCCTGATTGATAATAGCCTGTGCCATTATTAGTGAAAAACTTGGGTTAACAACTTTGTCATCTGATCCATGAGCAATCCAGACTGGTGTTTTTTTAGCAAAATTTTTAGCCCACCCTGGATTTCCACCTCCGCATATTAAGACTGCAGATGCAAACATGTCAGGCCTATGCTTAAGCAATTCAAATGAACCCATAGCTCCATTTGATAAACCTGTTAAGTAGACCTTATTGCTATTTATAAAATCTTCTTTAACTATAGAATCCATTAAGTTCATTACTATATCTAGAGAATTAGTAGGACTATTATTTTTAGGAAAAACATATTTGATTTTATTTTTTTTTATAATCCTTGATGACCAACTATCAGACATAGGGGCTTGTGGAAAAATAACTACTGAAGGAAAATTTTTATAAATTTTTGGGTCTAAAAAAACTTCATCAACATAAGCTAATTGTTTTTTATTATCATCGCCTCTCTCACCAATTCCATGTAGAAAAAGAACCAATGGATATTTCTTTGATTTATCAAAATCTTTTGGATATAATATTCTATAATTTAACTCAATACCTTTTAAATTATACTGTTCATAACTTGGAATAATTTCAAAATTATTACATGAAACAAAAGGAAAAATTAACATCAATAAGTAACAGATTTGTCTCAAATTTTAAACTTTTAATCAATATAATATAAATATTTTAAAGAGTTTTTTTGAAGCAAAGAAAAACAAGTATATATTTGCATGCTCTATCGGAGGAATGGCAGAGTGGTCGAATGCGGCAGTCTTGAAAACTGTTGAGGGTCACACCTCCGGGGGTTCGAATCCCTCTTCCTCCGCAAACAAAAACCCGCTAAATCAAAGCGGGTTTTTTCTTTTTTTGATTAAATATTATTCATGTATTACATTTAAATACATAGTCTTTTCTGATGTATACTTTTTTTTTATTAATATTTTATTTTAATTTTAAGGATTCAATGACTTAAACTATTTTATATGAAAAAACTATACATTTTATTTTTTATGATAAGTCCTTTTACAATTTATGGACAGCAGCATGGACCAAACTGCACTCATGAACATGTAAGAGGTGAAATTTTACACAATCAAAATTTAAATAATTTTCAACCTAACCTTTCTGAAAATAGAGTCTCAAGTACAATTCCATATTCAAATAGTTTTGAAAATGGTTTTGGAGATATGACTTTAATTCAAAATG
>MDTG01250843.1_pt1 | contig 10765 bp, 3 predicted proteins | sample 811421 | NCBI WGS metagenome assembly MDTG01 (sample SAMN05326645, study PRJNA326480) | marine metagenome | isolation source: seawater | place: Pacific Ocean: South East | collected 2011
AATTACAATATTCGATACATATACAGCCATCTATTTAACAATACTATATTATTTACTATTTATGACTAAGTTAATCCCCTCCTTCAATTCTTTTAATGCATCTTTAATATCTTGAATGTCACTCTTCATCTGATCCATTTCATTTTTCTTCTTTTCAGATGACTTAAGACTACGGACATAATTATCATACGCAACCTCATCACAATTGATGATTGCACCCGATTTTTCATCACGGTAAAGATTTTTATGTCCTTCAACTCTTATCATCTGACAGCAATAGTTCTTAAATCTTTAAGTCTAGGAGGTCTTGCCTGATTTGTACCAGACATCACTATCTTAATAATATATCCTGTAAATTCTGGTAGATTTTCCGCAGTAAATTGATACTCTAGAAATTCATTATCTAAACTTGCAGGTACAAATACATCTGGTCTACCATCATTTTTTGAAGGATCAATTACTAAATTTCCAAAACCATCTTCAGTTGTGTCTATTAGATTTTTATAACCAGGAAATAGTTCAAACCTTACTTCATTGTCACCATCATCAGGTTTTTTCAAAGCATATAATACTCTGAAATCAGCACTCTCATCTCTGTAAGCAGAAATTAAAACTTTCAATGAAGTTGCAGGTTTAACTAAATCAACCATTGTTGACACATATGTCGCTGAGTGTGGATCATTTACGATGTTGTCAACTCTTGGATCATTTGAATAATCCTCGGCACCCACTGGGTTGTTAAGACGGTGATTAATCAATTCAACAAATGCAGTATCCGTCCTAATAACTGGTGATAATGCAGAAGATTCTGATTTACTTAGTGTAAGATTAACTGTCAAAGATTTATTTCTTGGCAAATTATTAAGATATGCATTTTCATTAATCTTAGAAGCAACTAAACGTGGAGTTGAGAACTCATTATATTGATTAATTTCTACTGACTCAAATCCCTGATCAACAAAGGACTCTTCAGAACCACCAATACTTGTACCAGAAATAGTTCTGATTGTTGCGGTTGTATTAGTGTCAGAACCAGGATTTAGTAAACTGAATGTTGGGACAGCAGCACCATACATTAGATTCGTTGATGAGTGAACATTATCACCACCTACAAATCTTTTTTCATTGAATGATAATGCAGGTGCAGGTCCAACTGCCAAAGTAGCATCTGCACTTCTATCAGTTCCATTTGCACTACTATCTATTGTAATATTGTATGAATCAATTCCAATACCTGATGAGTTTACTGATTTTTCTATACCATTGAGTCTTCTCAATGAAACACCACTTATTTCATATTTTTGTAATTCAACAGCGTTTACTTGACCGTGAGGTTGAGCAACTGTATTATCAACACCTCTCACAAGGTTATTGAGTGTGTTTGAACCCACTCCATTATAAGAGATAATTTCATTACCCAATTTAATATAACCTAAATTAGATGCACCAACTGGGACTCCCTCAAAGAATGCAAATTTACTTGTGTGTGCTGAACCAACTTCTAATTGAGTATCAGATGCAGATATGCTTCCAATCAAACTTGTAATCTCCGTATCAGGTGTAATACCTTTAACAATAGTTTTGTTTCTGAAAGAATACTCACCATGTTCAAAATCTTGAACTGTTAATGTTTGACCATCATTTGGTGCTCCTTCAGGAGTGTAACTCAATATCTTGTATGTTGATAAACCAACAGTTCCACTTGCAACGGTACTATCACGATAATTTAATGATTGATCAACTGAACCAGTCCAAGAACTATTTTGACCTTGTATGTCTGTTAAGAACAATACATTATTATCATTAATTGCAGAGATTTGAATTCGAGCACCAGATCCCTGACTTTTATTAGTTGTAGACGTTACAATACCAACGATGTCACCTAATTGATATCCACTACCTGTTATGTTTGGACTTGTAACGTGATTTAATGTTGCTATCTCACCATCAGTTCCCACACCAGTAATTACTAATTTCAACCCACTTCCTCGACCTGAAACATTGAAAGTTTCAACCTCTTCACTGCCTATACTATAATTCTGCCCACCAGTTGCTACACCAACTGCACTTACATCTCCTCCAATACCTTCAATCACAGCAGTATTATCAAACTTATTATGAGCGTGAATTTTTCTACCCACCACCAATTTTGATGCTATGTTTGTTGAACTATCACTAGCATTGAATGTTGTAACTCCAACTCGACCTTTCTTGGGTAATGTTACGATTGGATTACTTAATAATCTTGGGACTTCAATACTATTTTCATCTGGTGTTGAATTATCAGGAGTTATAATATCTGGATTATAGAAAACTGCAGTTCCTGAATTAGATGTGAAGTTTGCTTTATATAATTTAAACTTCATATCTTGATATTGATTTTCACTCCAGATTGAACCGTTTTGAGATTTGAATAATGCACCCATCGCATACTGTGTGGAGTATGTGGTCTGTTCAGCAGTTGGTAAATTTTGAGTATTTACAGTGGGTTGATTCATGATTGCAGTCCACACTTCATAATCCATACTCTTATCGGATACTAATACTAATGCATATTCAGTTCCGGGTGGTAAGAAGATTGGTTCTGGGAATGTTACTTTTGTTCCTACAGATGCATCTGTTGATGTGTTATCTTTAAGTAAAATATCATTTCCATTATCGTCTGTTCTCACAACTGAATTTGGGAAGAGTACAACAGGTGTTCCAATAACTGTACGAGTTGGTATTCCTAACTCTGTAGTTCTTATTTGGAATGTTACTGGTGCTGATTTCTGATCACACTTCGCAAAAAATACTTCAACAGATGTTAAGAACGCACCATCAATATCATTATTTGTATCAATATCAGAAGGTGCTTCAACATTACCACCAACTACGAATGTCTGAGCAAGAGGGTCAAAAAATTCTGTTGTCACAGTATCAATATTGATTGTATTAATATCAAATCCTATATCTGTTGTTAGATTTACATTATTAACATTATTAGTTGTTGTGACTTCATTTTGCCATCTTTCAACTGTTCCGTTTGAAACATAATTTATTTCTGCAAATGAAACATCACTACTGCCTGGCAAACCAGGATCATTATTTGGATCAGATGATAGTCTAAATGTTTTTGTTCCAGTCTCAACTTTTACACTTGGTCCTGGTGGTGTTGAATTTGGATCTCTTATAAAAAATGTTCCAAGAACATCACCTACTGAATCTGATATAAGTTTCACGTCCTTAACATAAGCGACTGCACCACTTTCCTGTCCAACAAGTTTCATATCTTTTGTAACGTATCCAAAGAAACTTCCCTGTGCTTCCTCTGCCAACGCCTCAGTGTCCACATTTAAGATGGGTGATGTCTGACTATAAATTGTTGGCAACGACTCCACTGTGCCCCCTGCAGGCGTGACTATGTAAGGATTAGATGAATATGTGGTGCTAGGATTATTGAAAACACCTCTCTTATGATTTGGTTGTGCAAGTTTAAATCTAACTCTAGTTACATTACCTATTGAACCAACAACTGTCTCACCAATTCTGAATACACCATCTGATCCATCTACACCACTTGTATTTTTAATTTCAAGTAATTTTGGAACTAAGTCCACACCTTTCTTATTATCTAAGAAATGATAGTAACGAGTCTTTGGTTTTAAGTTCGATGCAACAAATTCTGTGTTTCTTGATCTCATAAATGAGTCACGTTCAGAAGATATTAATATATTACGAATTGATACATCTGTGGTCGTGAATGTTGATCTTGTTGTTTCATTTAAATTAACATTTCTTACACCATTACTTCTAATATTAGTACGAGTATTATTTGTACCACCACCCCTTTGTCTTCGATTTCTATTACCTATATTACCAATTTGAGCAAAATTAAACCCACTTAAATCAATATTTTGATCTAAATTGATTTCATTATTTCGAGTAGTTGTGATATTTCGATCTTCTAACTGAACTGTTCTTGTCCAAACATCATTTGAAGGATCTAATACAAGATTACCTGTGTATACAACAACGTGGAATGGGTTGACATTTTCAACAGTTGTAGCAAATGATTGCTCTAACCAATCTACTTCGTCATATTTTAAAGTAATTGCTCTTCCTGTTTTTTGTAGATTAGAATCTATTAATGGGAAGTTTCCTGATTTATTATTTAAATCTGCTGGTGCTAAATCAAGTTTAATTGCATTTCTTGATCTGATTGGAACTAATTCATTTGTATTTGGATTTATCTCCGCAGAGGTAAATTCTCTTGACATAAAATTAGTTGTTGAAAAATCATCTACAAAGAAACCAGACTTAAATCTATTACGACCCTCTGCATCTTGAATCTGTAATGTTTTTGTATCTAATTCAAGAAGAGTTAGAGATGTGGTGGTTTCTAAATTCTTAACTCTATTATCAATACCACCGATGTCTCTCATCGTGTATCTACGATTATCAATCAACTTGAATATCGCATCCTGTGGGTTATAAAGGTATGCAGGATATGATATTTGAGCAATCTCTAATAAACCTTCACTCTTTTGTGGAGGTTTTGGATATCTTGCAGATATACCCTTTTGAACGATAAATTCTTCCTTTGTATTCAAATATAACTTATCAATTCTAGGTAGGTAATATTCATAATCTAAAACTGAACCCTCATTCACTTTGAGGAAGATATTTGATGAACCTGTGAATGTTCTTGAAGTGAAATCAAAAGGTGATTTAGTATCAACAGTAAATTCAGCAACTCTAGGTCTAAAGTCAATGGTGTCTGATGCTCTAAATTTATTATCAATTACAGGAATATCAGTTGCAAATCTTTCATCATCATAACTTGATACTGTGAATACATCCCCAACATCATTAGTTGGTACTGTGTAATGATCAAATATAATTAAAAGTGGTCTAGTAGGTTCTGAAACATCTTGATTTCTTACAATGCTTGAATAATCGTAAAACTCTTTATTCTGACCCTTATCAAGTTTATATGAACTGGTTAAATCCTTTTTAACTCCTACAGTTATTGTTTCAATAGATGCCTCAATATCAGATTCATCAAAAGTTACTAATTCTCCTTTGGTAAGAATTGAATTATTTAAATAAACAATTTCAATACTATTTGGATTACCATCTGCATTTGTAGAAATAATTCTTGCAACTGCACTTGAATCACTTCCAGTTATAGTTTCACCAACTACACAATTGTCAGAAACTGCAACAGAAGCACTAAACACTAATCTATCTAATGTAGGAGTTGCTCCATCAACTGACTCATATACAGCGATAATTTTAGCAACATCAGGACGGTTGAGTGAAATTCTTTCATCCTGCACTCTTAAACCAAAAAATTTATTAAATACTAATCCATCACGAAGTTCTGATGTCCCACCACCAAGTGCAGTAGAACCAGAAGCTGGGTATTTTGACTTAGTAACTTCAAGTTTTGTGCTTCGATTATAAACTTTTATTTTACTATCAATTTTATTTTTCTGAACGGTTGTATTGACAGTAACATTACTTGTTACACTACCTGCAGGTATAATATCTTTAAGTGTAATTGTAATTTCATTCGCTCCTGAAAATCTAAAATTACTATCAGATATTGCACTTGAAATACCAGTTGGAAGGTGAACAGAATATCTATCTTCATCAAATGTTGTAAACGCAGCATTTGTAAGTCCTGTTAATTGACTGGTGTCAAAAACTAATAAATTACCATCTGTTTGATTACTTATTGACTCACCAGTTATTTGTCTACTAATTAATAAATTAGAGGCATCCAAATCTACAGAAGCAATATTATTATCTGGTAAAGGTGCAATTAAACCAGTTTCATTTGTACGAATTTCTGGTATACCTAAAAATGCTTTAACTGTAACATTTTCGTCATTTGCTAATGGCAATCTTGGATCAAATGTATTTGTAATTCCAACACCAACCCCAGAAATCGCTCTTAATGTAACAGTCGAACCATCAGGATTAACAACATCAACTGCATTTTGAACCTCTTGACTAAATTGAGGATTAGTATATATGATAATATCATCGTGTTTCAATCCAAGGAAACCACCGAATGCATTGACCGCAGTTGCTATTCCACTATTACTTACAAGAATATCACTAGTATTATTTGGTAAAGATAATTTTTTAAGAACAGTTCTTGCCTTAAAGTTAGTTCCTCCACCTAGATTGGCAAAACCACTTGCTCCTGACTGTTTGACAGATTTGATGTCATTTAAACCAAATGTAGTTACTGTTCCAACACCGACAGGGAAATCAAGACCGTTTATTTGTAGTGTTTCTCCTGCTTGGAATTTACCATTAGTCTGTGTTAGTTTAAGTAAACCATTTGTAGCACCCGCAGCTGCAGCATATCCCACAGCACCACTATTTTTTCCGACAACAAATGATGTTAAAGGTACTTCGCTGCTGCTAAGAGATTTGTGAAGTGTTAAATCAGTTCGAACTTGAATATCATATAAGTGTAAATCCCATTCACTTGAACCATCTTTATATGGAAGATTCTTTAAGTTAAAACCATATACCCTTGCGATACCTATATTCTCATTCGCTGCTTGACTGTCAATTGTTGAAAATAAATCTATAGTTTCACCTTGTTTTGGAACTCCATGAACACTGTAAACTGAGAGTGTATTTGGTGCCTTAAAAGGAACAGTTACGCTTTTTATTTTTTCAATATCCCTTGGTTTTTCAACATCAACAATTGATGTAAAAGGTTTATCTACCATATATCCTTTTACATATGCTCTACCTGGAGAAAGTTTAATTACCGCTAAATCCTCAGATGGTGTATTACCATCATCTGTCTTTTGATCTTCAAAAAAGATACCATTACTACCAAGATTATCATTTAGTGAGTTATGTAGTGAAGGTACGAATTGTTTGACTGTATAATTTCCTGATTCATCATAAGTTCTTTCTGCAATATAATCTCTTATTAAATTATATTCAGTTTTTGTTTGTATTTTCTTTAATTTACCACTATCTACACGAACTAATTCGACAAAATCAGTATCATCAAGATCAGTGATGAGTTTTTTGGTTAATGATAATGTAATTTTTAATCTATCAGCACCTGGTGCTGCGAAGTTAGTGAATCCTTTTGCATTATCATATAATGAATCATCATCTTTTGCTCCAACAAATGATTCTGTTATTTTTAATCCAACTCTGTAAGTCGGAGTATTTGTATAGTAGTCAAGGACTATTGTTTGTTGAGATACATTTACAAAGTATCCACGTATGAAAAATACACCTTTCCCGATTGAAGCAGCAGATCCGATAGAAGTTGCATCTTGATTGATTAGTGATGCGAAATCGGTGTTTGCCTGTATTGTTGTATTGCCATAAGTAATATTCTCATCACAAATTAATGCCTCACCATCTGTAAATGTGCTCGTTTGAAAATTGTCATTACCGCCAATATATTTTACGTAAATTGTTATATCTTCTACTGGATCTGTGGTTGGTAATACAACCTTCTCAATTGTTGCACTTACATTTGATATTTTACCTGTGATTGTTTTACCAACAAATTTATCAAGATAGATTGATATATCTACACCAAAATTGGTTGAATTTAATTTTACTGAATGATATCTACTATCATAAACTAAATTACCAGGTATTACTACAGAACCATTTTTGAATATATGACTTCCAAAATCTTCGATTTGGTTTTGTAATATTGATTGTGAAGTTGTTAATTCTCGTGCCTGAACTGGGAATCCTGGATTGAATAATACTTTATAAAAGTTATTATTTGAATCGAAGTCATCGAAGTATGGACTTACATTTAAATTAGATTTTTGCGCCATTGGTTAGAATTCCAGAATGATTTTTATGTCTTCTTTTTGCCTAGCGTCTCTTGCCACTAAAGCACGATTATCAATATAGATTATATCACCCGTCTGTTTATTTATCTCAGGATTTGCAAGACCTCCTGAGAAGGTTACTCCCAAACCTATTACCTTGTTATTCACGCTTACAGTAGAAGAATTAAAGTCCTCAATACTGACTCCAAGAGGTTCAACGTCAGAACCAAGGGCAAATTCTTCAATTTTAGACGCTGAACTAATACCTACGTAATCTGTCTGATTAGTAGGAGTTTCATTATTAAAGAATAAAGATCTATCTCTTGAATATTTTAAAACCTGTGTTTGTCTATTATATGATGTAACGTAACCCTTTGCTACATCTTGAAATATTATAGTTCCAACCTCTGGTGTAGTGGTGGGATTAGCAGATAATTTCATTGAAAAAGATGATGAAAAATTAATTCCATCAAATATCGTACTATCTGAGAATCTTTCAGGATTTTTTAATATTCCAACTTGCGAAAATTTTGTGGAAGTTGGAAAACTTAAAGTCGAATCATCAAATCTAGTATAAATTAGAACTTTATCAGCACCAAGTTCTAAGTATAAATCGAATCCATGTCCTCTAGAAGGAGGAATAATTGGAATTAATTTTGCTCTATTTTCTAAATCAATCGGTGCATTAGAATTAATTTGTGCTGTGGTTAAATCAATAATTCCATAGGTATAACCCTGACCACCAGATGTCACCACAACATCTTCAACTTTACCATTTGAATCTACAGTAACATTCACCTCACCACCAGTTCCATCGCCTAGAATAGGACAAGTGTGTGAACCTTGTGTGTATACAGCACTCGCGGAACTACCACTATTTTCAATATAAACCTTTTTAATTTGGTTATTGTTGATGCGAGAATCACCTGCTTCTCTTACAATTTGTATTTGACTATCAGTCGATGTCGGCCAATCATTCGGTAGAGCAATAAATTCTGTTGAGTCAAATTTTATAATATCACTTGGTGCTATTTGAAAAAGATATTTCCAAATATAACCGTCACCACTTGTGCCTGCTGCTGATGGTGAAGGATCTGAGAATTTTGGTTCATCTAGAGAATTACCTCCATTTGCATTAGCAGAATTAGGTGCTCCGGAGGATCCATTATCAATACAGACATAAACCTGCAAATCACTATTTACAACATAATAGTTTGAACCATATAAATTCGTGCTTTGCGAATTAGGTGATTTATTACTTGCACTGTAATCATGACGATACATATCGTACTTAGTGTTTTGAACCCAATCGTTCCTCTTCACCACTCTTCTAACATTAGATGGAACTATTTTTTTACCAAATAATGATGTATCTCTGTAATGCGATAAGAACTGAAAATTATCAATTGGGTCGGTTGGCCAGTCTTCACTGGTTGCTCTACCAAAAGAGGGTGTCGTCTGGATTGGATTTGATAATCCTAGAAACACATAGTAAGAATTTGATGCATCAAATAATGAGTCAATAAAGTTATTTGCATTAAATATTCTAAATTGGTCTGTAACTACGGCAGGCATATTAATAGTTTTTTTATATATTTATACAGTTTTAGGTAAAGCACCTGTATTTCTAAGTGTATAATCTCCACCCGACCTTTTTATAGTTGGGAAAGTAGATAAACCTACATCAACAGTTAAACCTGTGACACCTATGGAAATTGGATTTGAACCTCTTGTGCCTTGAGATAATTTACCAAATGATAGGGTTCCTAAACTACCTTTTGCTGTTGTTGATATTGTACCCACGTCAATCGTACTTGCAATTGCTCTACATCTTATTGTTCCAGTTTTACCAGAATTAGAGACTCCAAACACTTGATATACATTATCAAAGAATGTTGATCCTATGCATACGTTTGAAAGACCAGTTTCATTCAATGATGTTACACCATGACCAACTGTTGTATTCCTGACAAAAACATAATCACGGAAATTTAAACCAGTGTAATTGGTAAAATCATCTCTTTTCGTTGTGAAAGTTATATCTGTTCCACCTGTGCCCACCACTATTCGTGTAATTCTTGTTGTAAAACCAGTTGTAAAACCGATATTACTTGTTTTTTCAATTGATGTGGTAGGAGCTTTAACAAGAACACTTGGAGCAACTGTATATCCAAGACCTGGATTTGTGATCGCAAATCCATCAATCACTCCATTACTCACTGTTAATGTTGCGGTCGCAGTTGTTCCAACTCCGACTCCTATTGTAGGAGGAGGACTAATCGTTACAGTGGGTGCACTGGTATAATTGCTTCCACCTGAAACTATCGTCAACGTAGATATAGTTGTTCCTGATCCTACTGTTGCTGTTAATGAACCAACTGTAGGAAGAACTGCATTTGAAATTATTGTGATTGGAAAATCAGGAGTTGTATGTTCATAATTGAATAATGAAATATCATCTACATATAAACTATCACTTCCAACCAGTGAGTTTGTAGTAATATCAGAAATAACCTTTGCAGTTGGGACTATTTGTGCTGCAATTGAATCTCTAGTCTTTGCAATAACTCTTGAATTTATTATCTTATCAACCTTTTGTTTGTTCAAATGCATTGGTCTGTAATCATTAGGATTAATTCCCTGTGAAGTATACAAGTCAGTTTCAAATCTATCTTTGGTAGTAAGATTTAATACGGTTCTTTCATTCTGTGTTAATATGGTGCCAACACCAACTAATTGAACGGTGTCACCCTCTTCAATAACTTTATTGATATTTGTATTAATTACAGCATCTGCTCCACTTCCTTTATAGAAATAAATCGCTACATCATCATCTGCAGTTGGTGCTGTGGTAAATGAGAATATTGTTCCTCCATCAAATTGATAATTATCACCAGGTTTTTGATTTACACCATTGACAAATATTAATAATAAGTTTTCAG
>MDTG01328041.1_pt1 | contig 10765 bp, 5 predicted proteins | sample 811421 | NCBI WGS metagenome assembly MDTG01 (sample SAMN05326645, study PRJNA326480) | marine metagenome | isolation source: seawater | place: Pacific Ocean: South East | collected 2011
AGCCATCAAAAGTAATCAGTGTCGCAGCTGAATTCATCATCGAATCCACACTGGAAAGAATCGCGCCTATTAATCCTGCTGCCACCAGCCCCACCAAGCCTGGAACAGCCAGCGGTGCCACTACCTCGCGCATCAACATTGGAAAGGCTGTATCTCCTGCCAGTTGCACTCCCGGCATCAACTGCTGGAAGAGATAATAAGCGGCAATCCCGGTGCCAATAGAAATGAACGGAATCAAAAGTTTCACAAAACCCGCGGTAATTATCCCGGTTCTTGCCTCTTTGAGAGACCGAGCAGCTAATGCCCTTTGAACAATAAACTGGTTCGCCCCCCAATAGTAAAAGTGCAAAATTAAAACACCTGAAAGCATACCGGTCCAAGGGTGGCTAGGATCATTCGATGGCTTGTAGAGGTGCATGAGATCTCTGCCGGCTACAATTTCCTTCAGGCGATCCTGGTCAAAAGCAACCATCATGGACCAGCTGCCGATAAGGTTATGATTAAACGTGCACCAAGCAACCACGAGCATTCCAATTAAAATCAAAGCCGACTGAATAACATCGGTAACGATAACGGCTCTTAACCCCCCCACAATTGTGTAAGCTCCGGTAACCAGAGCCATGATGAGGATTCCCCAAATGTATAGCTTACGATCCACCTCAACCCTTTTGAGCATAGCCCAGTCCGCTTCAAGCGTCGCTCTCTGTTTTTTTACTTCTTCAAAGGGTGGAGGCGTTGCTTCAGGGTAGAGTTCTTGATATACAGCATTATAATTCAACTCTGTCAGGCCTCCGTTTTTTTTGGCCAAATAAATCGGTCCATATTTTTCCCAAGTGGTCACGACCTGCCGTTGAGCCTCTGTTTTATTTGTATTTGATACCCCTGAAGATCCCGAAGATATTTTGCCGATGTTTTCCATCTGCGATGCATATTGGGCTTGGAGAATTTCTGACTTATCCACCAGCAAAATATTAACCGCGCGGGAGCCCAGATAGAATGCCGGTAACATCATCACCAGCACAATAATGGTTACCATAATAAGCGCATAAGCAACGCGACTCCGTTCATCAAAGCGACGGTGCAAATAATCCGATAAGGTATAAATATGCAGTTTACGATAGACAGGCAAAAAGAAGTAGCAGAGCAAAAGTAACCCTGCGATTGCCGTTATCTCCAGATGGCTAATCACAAAACCTGCACCAAACCCCACCGCCATCATTCCTACCATATGATTGGCCGAAACATTGGAACCAAAGATGGAGCCGGCTACTGCCCACCAGGGAACATCTTTACCGGCGAGATAGTAATCTTCAGCGGTACCACCGTCTTTGCGGCTTGCCCACAGCCCAAGTGCCATTACCCCAAATAGGATCCCAAAAAAAACGATAAAATCTGCTGTTGAAAGAATGCCTTCCATGGCTCGGTTCTGCGGGACGGAACACTGCCTGAATCCGATTGGGATTCCAATGACAAAAGCCTTGCTACGAAACGACGACTAGATCACCTTTTGCGCTCACCTCGGTTAATTTTTATGAAAAAAAAATTTTTAGCTCTTACTTTGATCGTCCCAGTTATTGTGTTTGGGCAAACCCCTCATTGGATTTGGCCTGATCGCACAGAGAAAACTGAAACAGTTTACTTCCGTAAGGCAATGGAATTGCCTGCTGGGAAGATCCAGAAGGCACAGCTGATCGCCACCTGCGACAACGGCTTTTCTGCACACATCAACGGCAAGCCAGCCCTCAACGGCAACGAATGGGGAAATAAATATGCTAAAGATGTCACTAAGCTGCTCACAGCAGGTCGCAATATTATTGCGGTTGAAGGCCGTAACCAGGGGGGCATCGCTGGGTTTGTCGCTCAGCTAGAGGTAACCATTGATGGCAAGAAAAACACGCTTGTTACCGATACCACCTGGCAAGCAACCCGCTCATTCTTCGGTCAATGGAAAGCAGGAAAAGGCGGTGACTGGGGCAAGACCATCACCACCGGCAAGATGGGCGATGCACCGTGGGGCAACGTGTTTACTGGTGCTGCGCGTGGCAGCGATGGCCCCAGCGATGACGGTGCTATCAAAGTAGCCAAAGGCTTCGAAGTTGAGAAACTCTACAACGTGCCCAAGGGCGAACAGGGATCTTGGGTGGCTATTTGCGCTGATGACCAGGGGCGGCTAATTGCCAGCGACCAGGGAAACAAGGGTCTGTATCGCATCGATCCACGTGACGGGGAGCTTAAGGTAGAGAAACTAAATATCAAAATCTCCAGTGCTCAGGGTTTACTCTATGCCCATGGAGCCCTCTGGGTAAATATCAATGGCGGTGCTGCTTCCGGGGTCCATCGCCTTACCGATACAAATGGCGATGGCCAGTTTGATAAGGATGAGCACATTATGCCCTTGCGTGCTGGAGGCGAACACGGCCCGCATGCGCTGGTTCTAAGTCCCGACCGCCAACACATTTATGTGGTCGGGGGCAATATGACCCCAATGCCCGTGGATAAGTTCTCCCATTCTCGGGTGCCTACCAACTGGGGAGAGGACCATCTGCTCAAGCGGCTTCCCGATGCCAGAGGTCATGCAAAAAACATCCGTGCCCCTGGTGGCTGGATTGCTCGTTTCGATAAAGATGGAAAGAACTGGGAAACCATCGCCATGGGATTTCGCAACACCTATGACATGGCATTCAATGTGGACGGAGAACTTTTTGCCTATGATTCGGACATGGAATGGGATGCGGGCACCCCGTGGTATCGACCCACCCGTTTTTATCACGTAACCAGCGGGGCCGACTTCGGTTGGCGCACCGGCACTGGTAAATGGCCACAATGGTATCCTGACTGCCTGCCCGGCGCCTACGGCATTGGCCCTGGTTCACCAGTAGGTGTTACCTCTGGTTTGGGGGCAAAATTTCCCGCCAAATACCAAAAAGCTATTTACTGTCTGGATTGGACTTACGGAACCATGTCCGCAATGCACGTAACGGCTGACGGAGCATCCTACACCGCCAAACGCGAAGAATTCGTAGCAAGCTCCCAATTACGAATGACTGATGCCGCAATTAACCCGAAAGATGGCGCCATGTACTTTACCGTTGGTGGGCGTGGCGGCCAAAGTGCGCTCTACCGCGTGACCTACACCGGCAAGGAGAGCACTTCATCTGTAAAAGCAAAATCACCTCATGCCCGCTCGCGCGCCCTTCGCCATGAATTGGAGGCCCTTCATAAACGGCAAGCTGGCGCTGCCGCCAAGGCATGGAAACACCTCGGCCATGCCGACCGCCACATCCGCTGGGCAGCTCGTGTAGCTGTGGAGCATCAACCTGCATCAGAATGGCAAGACGAAGCCCTAGCAGAGAAAGACCCTCAGGCTTCCCTCAGTGCCCTCTGCGCCCTCGCCCGCCACGGTGATAAATCGTTACAGGGTAAACTCATTGAAGCTTTAAACCGATTAAATTGGGACAAGCTTTCCATTGCACAACAGGCTGAGCTTTTACGGGTCTACCAGCTCACGTTCATACGAATGGGGGAACCCTCTGACGAGATTAAAGCCAGTGTCGCAGAAAAACTTGATGTCTTATATCCAGCTCCGAGCTCCGCGCTTAATTATGAACTTTGCACCTTATTGATATATCTCGAGGCTCCCAATGTCGCAGCTAAAACACTGGCCCTGATGTCTCAAAGCAGCGATCAATCTAAATACGACTGGAGCCCTGAACTACTTGCGCGCAACTCCGGTTACGCCCGCGCCTTTGCAGCAACCGCCGCGAGCTCACCGCAGCGCGACCAAATCCACTATGCAAAAGAACTACGTAACCTTAAGACCCACTGGACTGAAGCGCAATGGCTGGAATACTTCCGCTGGTACCGCAAGGCCGAAGGCTTCAAAGGTGGTAACAGCTTTGCTGGATTCTTAAAGAACTTCCGTGCCGAGGCCATCGCCAATGTGCCGGAAAAACTTCGCCCAAAGATCGAAAAGATTCAAAGTGAACCTCTCGATGAAGGTCCCGATTTTGAGATCGATACTCGTCTCACCATCGGCGTAGCCCCACAAATGAAATTCGATAAGAATGAACTCGAGGTGAAGGCCGGAGCCGGGGTGGAGCTCGCCTTCACTAACAATGATCCCATGCCCATGATGCATAATTTGGTGATCGTTAAACCGGGCTCACGCTTGGAAATTGTTACTGCCGCCGCAACTCTGGGCGCAGCCGGCATGGCCAATAGTTTTGTGCCCCAAAGCGATAAAGTAATCGCCTATACGCCGCTGGTTCTAACCGGCAACACCTATAAGCTGTACTTCAAGGCCCCCGCCAAACCCGGTAAATATGAATACGTATGCACCTATCCCGGTCACGGCCTCACCATGTGGGGAACTTTAAATGTAAAGTAAACTCCTAGGCCAAAGACGTTGAACCAATGCAATTTTTGAGATAATCACGCAACCCATTAACAAACACACACTAGAACATGGCTATCGCTCCCAAATCCGTTAAGCAACTTAAGACTGTCAAAAAGAATGTGCGCAAGCACGTGGATGCTGCGCTCGAAGCAACTGGCGGACTACTACGCCTTGCTCCGGCTTGGGTGCCGCGCTCCTTTCTCCAGCCGGGACTCCGACTGAAATTGCACCCGGAGGATACATATGCCTACGGACTGAACCGAGGCGGCATTGATGAACGCTGGTTTGGCTCTACCACAGAAGCTGCCAACGAGGGGCGAGTTCCTGACGAAGGTTTAAGTTATGTCGTGCAGGGTCGCAATCGCTTCACTTTACGCGATGCGGTGGCTGAATGCGGGGCGGACATCATCGGCAAACGTATCTGGAAAAAGTATGGCAAATGGCCCGTATACTCCAAGTTTTTCGATAACATGGGCCCTATCCCTCATCACATGCACCAAAATGCCAAGCAGGCAAAGCTTGTCGGCCAAGAAGGGAAGCCTGAAAGCTACTACTTCCCGCCCCAACATAATAATGTCGGCAATAATTTCCCCTATACCTTTATGGGGCTTGAGCCCGGCACCACAAGAGCACAAGTACGTAATTGTCTTGAGGACTGGAACAAGGGCGATAACGGCATCCTCGATCTATCTAGAGCCTACCGTCTCAAGCCCGGCACAGGCTGGCTGATTCCGCCTTGTATTTTGCACGCTCCAGGAAGTCTCTGCACCTATGAGCCGCAGTGGGGCAGCGATGTTTTCGGAATGTATCAAAGCCTTGTAGAAGGTCGTGAAGTGCCGTGGAACTTACTGGTAAAAGATATGCCCAAAGGCAAACATAAAGATCTGGACTTCATCGTCGATCAGCTTGATTGGGCAGGCAATCTAAACCCCAAATTTAAGGACAGTCACTATCTTGAACCCGTCCCTGTAGCCGATACCCGCAAAGAAGGCTACGTGGACCGCTGGATTGTTTATGGCCGCATCAAGAAAGAACAACTATTTACCGCCAAAGAACTCACCGTCGATCCCGGCGCCAAATGTATTATCAAAGATAAGGGAGCTTGGAGCGGCATTTGTGTTCAGGGCAAAGGCACTATAAACGGACAACCATTAAACAGTCCGAAACTCATCCGTTTTCATGAGTTGACCGAGGACGAATATTTCTGCACCGAATCAGGCGCAAAGGCTGGGATCACTTTTGAAAACACAAGCGACACTGAACCGCTCGTTCTCCTACGTTACTTTGGGCCAGAGGTGAACCCAGATGCACCGAAAATGGGAGCCTACCGGAAAAACAAATTCAACTAAACAACCGCATGAAACTCAAAATTATTTCTACAGGCTTATTCATCACCAGCTTGTTGGTATTGACAGCGCAGTTTGGTTTTGCTGCTGAAAAGAAACAAAAGCCGCTAAAGGCATTGCTGATCACCGGGGGTTGCTGTCACAACTATGCTTTACAAAGCCAAAAACTCATTGAGGCCGTGGCCCAACATGCCAAGGTAGATTGGCGCATTGTTAATGAAGGAGGCACGGGAACCAAAGCTATGATTCCTTTGTACAAAGATCCTAATTGGGCAAAGGAATATGATGTTGTGGTGCACAACGAATGTTTTGCCAACACCAGCAACAAAGACTATGTGCAAAGTATCACTAAAGCTCACGCGGAGGGGGTTCCAGCTGTAGTGATTCATTGCGCCATGCACACCTACCGGGCGGCTGCTTTTGATGATTGGCGCAACTTTCTTGGTGTCACAAGTCGCCGGCATGAACATAAAAGCCGGTACCCCGTCAAACTAGAAAAACCAAGCCACCCCATACTCAAAGGAATGCCAACTGATTGGATCACTCCCAGAGATGAATTATACGTGGTTGAAAAAATGATGCCTGGAGTCGTGTCTCTAGCCTCCAGTAAAAGCGAAAAAAACGGCAAGGTGCATACCGTAATTTGGACTCACAAATATGAAAAGGCACGAGTCTTTGGCACGACCTATGGCCACTCAGATGAAACTTTCAAAGATCCAGTATTTCTTAATTATGTTTCTCGAGGCCTCCTATGGGCTGCAGGAAGATTGGGCGAATAGCAATAGTGTTATAACTTTTTTGAGTAAGGCACCTATTACAAGCCACCCTTTTTCTTGAGGGAGCCCCTCAAGACGTGCATAGTCTCGCCCCTCAAGGGAGGAGCACCATGGATCAAATCCGTAATATCGCTATTATTGCGCATGTCGACCACGGCAAAACCACCCTCGTAGATTGTTTTCTGAAACAATCAGGTACTTTTCGTTCTAACCAAGCGATTGCGCAGGAAGAGCGCATCATGGACTCCATGGACCTTGAACGCGAAAAGGGAATTACCATTAAGGCAAAAAATGCCGCCTTCAGGTATCGCGATCACCATATCAACATTGTAGACACCCCTGGCCATGCTGATTTTGGTGGTGAAGTAGAGCGCTCCCTGAGCATGATTGATGGAGTTTTACTCCTGGTAGATGCGAAAGACGGACCACAGGCGCAAACACGATTTGTTCTGCGCAAGGCACTGGAAAGCGGAGCGGTCCCAATCGTGGTAATTAACAAAATTGACCGTGATCACGCACGCCCCGACTGGGTACACGATCAAATTCTTGAGTTATTTTTCGCGTTAGATGCCACAGAAGAACAGCTGGATTTTCCTTTCGTGTATGCGAGTGCTAAAGACGGCTACGCTTCCCACGATCCAAACTCACGCCATGGGGATATGACTCCTATTTTCGAGATGATACTCGAACAAGTACCTCCCCCTCGGGCAAAGAAGGGCGATGGATATCAACTCGCTGTGGCAAATGTCGATTACTCCGATTATCTCGGACGGATTGCATTTGGTAAGATAAGCCGAGGCACCATTCGGGTGGGCGATCCTCTATATGGATTGCAAAATAAAACGGAGACAGCTGCAGGAAAAGTAACCGCTTTGTTTCACTTCGAAGGTCTAAAACAAATACAAATTGAAGAAGCACACGCGGGAGACATCGTCGGGGTAACCGGTTTGCCAGATGTGCTTATCGGCGAAACACTCGTGGACAGCCCAGAACGCGAAGCACTACCGTTCAGGCCCATCGATCCGCCTACTATTAAAATGGCTTTCGCCGTAAACAACGGCCCTTTTGCTGGCCAGGACGGCAAAAAGGTAACCGCACGCCAGATTTGGGATCGGCTTGAACGTGAGGGTCGAGCAAATGTCTCTGTGCAGGTTGCACAAACCGACATAAGTACTATTTTTCACGTCACGGGCCGAGGAAGTATGCAGATCGCAGTTTTGGTTGAGCAGATGCGACGTGAAGGATACGAAGTATTGGTCAGCCGCCCGGAAGTATTAAGACATCAGGATGAAAAAGGCCGGTGGCTCGAGCCGATCGAAAAAGTCTTCTTAGAAGTACCCAAGGATTCGGTAGGCGACATCATGGAGGCTCTGGCCAGTCGCAAGGGAAATGTCACCAACATGATTGCCGATCGGGATCGAATGACTCTGGAGGCACTTGTGCCCACTCGCGGTCTCATTGGTTTCGAGGTGGAGTTACTAAACCTCACCCGCGGAGAAGGCCTAATGAGCCATCTGTTTCATGAATACACACCAGAACTCGGAGAGATCCCCTCACGCCGCAACGGTATGCTCGTCAGCATGGAAGACGGAGAAGTGACCTCCTATGCCTTGGATCAATTGCAAGACCGGGGGAAGCTGCTGGTAGTCCCCGGCGATAAAGTTTATAAAGGTATGATTGTCGGCGAAAACCTGCGTGATAATGACTTGCCCGTGAACCCCGTACGCACCAAACACCTTACCAACATACGATCTCAAGGTGATGGCAAAGGGATCATCCTTAAAGCCCCGTTAAATCTTAGCTTGGAAAGAGCTCTTGAATACATTGCCACAGACGAATACGTTGAGGCCACTCCCAGCACCTTACGCCTACGTAAAAAAATCCTCGATGAACACGCCCGTAAAAGGGCGAAAAAGACCTTGGCAGCCCAAACAGCAGAAACCTAGGAAATTCAGGCTTTTTAGAGTTGAACGCTGATGCCGGATTGCTACCTTTTCCGCACTCCGCCTCTTACTGATAACGGCTTACCGGCCTTATCCGCGGCGTCCTTTAGATAATTAAATTAATCATAATTATGAGCAAAGCCCCCAAACTCCATAATGCCATGTGGCCCGGACTCGTCGGCAAAGGCACCGATGAAGGTCAAGAGCCCCACATCAGCCTTGAGCGCATGCTGGACCTTACTGCCGCAGCAGAAGTCAACGGCCAAAAATTTGATGGCATCGATTACTTTCTATTTCTCCCGCACACCGACCCTTCAGCGAGTGATGATGAACTGAAAAAAATCGCTGACCAGATTCAGAACAAAGGATTCGACATTGGGTCATTAGTGGCTCCGGTTTGGCCGGGTACTATTGGTGACTCAGCTATGGGCTCGGACGAGCAGCAAGCCAAGTTTCTGGAAGCAGTCAAAATGGGTTGTCGCGTGGCAAAGATCTTCAATGAACACGGTGCTCGAAAATATGGAGTCATCCGAATCGATTCTGCTGAGTTCGGTGTCGCTAAATTCCTCGAAGATTCGAACAACAACCTCAAGCGTATCGCTGGCACTTTTAAGGAAGCTGCAAAAATTGCCGCCGACCACGGAGAGCGATTAGCTGCCGAAGGCGAAGTGTGTTGGGCTGGCCTTCATTCATGGAAGGCGTCGATTGCCTTGATGGAAGAAGTCGGCATGCCCGAAGCGCTCGGCTTTCAAGCTGACCTGGCTCACACCTACACCTTTATGCTGGGCTACAATGCACCGGATGATGCTCTTCTAGGAAAAGACCACACTGAAGAAGAGTTCTGGGAGGCATATGAAAAGGTCACTGATGCCCTCCGCCCTTGGACCATTGATTTTCACGTTGCCCAAAATGATGGTGATGTGCACGGAGCCGGGGACCATGATAAAACCGGCAAACACTGCCCTGCGGATGATCCCAATGGAAAACTCGATATTACGAAATGCGCAGGCTACTGGCTCAAAGATGCGGCCGACCGCGGAATTGAACATATATGTTGGGACGGTTGTATGTTCCCCAATGATACGCTGGAGAAACCGGATACGTGGAATAACATCCTCAAAGCCATGGTGGATGTGCGCGATACGCACGGATGGGAGTAATTTATAATATTATTTATCATGAGCGATAAGAAACCCTTAAATATAGGACTAGTGGGATACGGTTTTATGGGCCGTACCCATTCAAACGGTTATAAACGAGTCAACGACTTCTTCCCTGACTTAGCCCATCGCCCCGTGCTCAAGGCCATCTGCGCACGCAATGAAGAACGCAGGGCGGCATTTGCCGAGCAATGGGGTTTTGAGTCAACTGAGAGCGACTGGCGCGAGCTGGTTAAGCGCGAGGATATCGACGCCATCGACATATGCACCCCAAACGATTCGCACGCAGAGATTGCCATTGCTGCTGCAGAGGCAGGTAAAATGGTGCTTTGCGAAAAACCATTGGCCCGCACCGCAGAAGAAAGCATGCCTATGGTCGATGCTGTTGAGAAAGCCGGAGTAGCAAATACTGTTTGGTATAATTACCGCCGAGTCCCCGCCGTGACGCTCGCCAAGCAAATTGTTGACTCTGGAAAATTAGGCCAGATTTTCCATTACCGTGCCAACTTTTTGCAGGATTGGACTATCAGTGCCGATCTTCCACAGGGCGGTGAAGGGCTTTGGCGACTCGACGCTGCGGCCGCTGGCAGCGGTGTAACCGGCGATTTACTCGCCCATTGTATCGACACAGCCATCTGGCTTAACGGCAGTATTTCAGATGTTTCGGCAGTCACTGAAACATTTATTAAAGAACGTGTGCACACTGCCACGGGAGAAAAACAAACCGTCAACATTGATGACGCTTGCTTATTCCATTGCCACTTTGCCAACGGATCACTTGGCCTGTTTGAGTCCACCCGTTACGCTCGGGGCCACAAGGCACTGTACACGCTGGAGATCAACGGCTCCGATGCCTCAATTCGCTGGGACCTACACGACCTAAACCGCCTCGAGTTTTTTGACCACAGCGACGAATCGACCACCCGCGGCTGGCGCAGCGTCCACATCACCGACGGCGATATGCCCTACATGGACAAGTGGTGGGTTCCTGGCCTGTGTATTGGCTACGAACATACCTTTGTGCATCAGGTAGCCGACTTTCTCGGCAGCCTTGAGAGCGGCGAACCCTGTAACCCGACCTTCCGTGACGCTTTGGAAACAGCCAAAGTCTGTGATGCAGTCCTAGCATCAGCCAAAGAACGCG
>MDTG01032635.1_pt1 | contig 10764 bp, 9 predicted proteins | sample 811421 | NCBI WGS metagenome assembly MDTG01 (sample SAMN05326645, study PRJNA326480) | marine metagenome | isolation source: seawater | place: Pacific Ocean: South East | collected 2011
TTGATACGTATTCCATTAACATTCGTAAAATTTAAATTACGAATTGTTGTCTACGTATCTCTTTATTATCTTATTAACAAATTAAAGAGCATACAAAACCCTAAAATTTAAAAATAAAAAATAGAGAATTGTTCTTTTCGTATAGAAAAGAGTAGGTGCCTATAATAGTATAAAAATACCTTGTCAAATCATATAAAATAAAAAAAAAAGCCTAATTTCTGGGGATATATGTGTATAATTTTATTAATGATAAAAAAAAATAGAGAATCCAGGTTAATTTGGTTGCGGGAGTAGGATTTGAACCTACGACCTTCAGGTTATGAGCCTGACGAGCTACCGGGCTGCTCCATCCCGCGATCAAAGATCCTGATATTACTATGAATACTAAAATACAAGAAAAATTTGTTAAAAAAAAATAATCTATTTTTGCAAAATATAAAAATAACCATACATTTCATCATAAATCATGTCAGAAGTTATTATTTCATGACAATTAAATCGATTTGGATCAAACCTAATAACTATAATATCCCAGTGTTGAGAACAAAAAATATTATTGTCATTGTCTTTTCCTTTTCTAAGATTAATTATTTGAGGATTATCTAAACCAATCCAATCACGAATTTTATAATCTATAAGATTTACACCAATATATCCTGAACTACCAACTAAAACTGTTCTACCTGGTTGTTCATAGCTTATTATTTTTTCAGAAATTGAATCCATTAAATCAATATAAAAGTATTTCACATAGTCATTACGCTTTTTAACAATCGAGAACTGAGAAAATAAAAACAAAACAAAAACACTAGAAAGAAAGAACATACTTAAAAATTTTTGGCTAAAAATTAGATAAACTAATAAAATTGAAATGAGTAATGAAATTGGGGAAAAATACCATGCGTAGTGTGCTCTTGAAATTAATAAATACAAACCATAAACAAGAATAAAAAGAATAGTGTAAATTAATAAATAATTCTTTTGCCTTATCACTAAATATATAGCTGCAGATGAGGTTATTAATGTTAAGAAATATGAGATAAATAGAATGTATTTATTATCAAGCATACCTAGAGAGGATATTACGAAGATTTTCAAAAATTTTATAAAATCAATAGAATTTTGCATTTTTGCAAGAATACTTAGTGGAACTATATTCTCATAATAAAAAAATAGTATTAAAATTATGCTTAACGGAACTACCATTGATGCAATAAAAAACTTTGCCTTCCCTTCATTTAATTTAGTAATTGAAAGAATATAAAGAGGTGCAGCAATTATTATTAATTCTGGTCTAAAAAAAGGGGCAATAGTTGTTAAAAACAATGAAAACTTCCAATTTTTTTTATATAAAAAATATGCATAGCTCAGGCAAAACAAGAATATAAAATAACTTTCTAGTCCAGAGTATAAATAATAAATAAAAATTGGATTAAATAAAGCAAGCATGGTTGGTATAATTTTTTTATTAAATACAAATTTATATAAAATGTGAAAAATAAGAATTAGAAAAAGTGATGGCAAAATAAATCTTGCCAAATTTAAATTAATATCAAAAAAAAATCCTAATAAAGAATTAAACCAGGTTGGAATTATTGATGTATAACCGTAATATGACTCTCCGACATTAAAAATTAATCCATTTCCTTCTTTAAAGTTGATAATATATCTTTGAATAATTAGTGCATCATCAATTAATGGAACTTCTAAATAAAAATAGATACATACTAAAATAACAATTAAAAAAAAAGAGAGGTATTTAATAGTTTCAATAGTTTTATTCTTATTCATAAATTAAGTTTCTTAAATATCGACTCAGGAATATTGCGTATCAACAACATTATTAATCTCCAGATAGGTTTAACATATATTATGTTTTTGTTTTTTTGTACTGCTGACAATATTTTTTCAGATACTTCATTGGGTGTGGAAGTTAAACTTTTTGGTAATTTCATATTCTTAGTCATTTTAGTATCAACATATCCTGGTAAAACAGTTATGACATGTATTCTTTTTTTTTCGAGTCGATTGCGTAATCCAGATAAAAATGCTGTGAAACCTGCCTTAGCAGAGCCATAAATATAATTAGTTGCTCTACCACGTTCACCAGCAACTGAACTAATACCAACCAAACAACCTGAGCCACGAACTTCAAAGTGATTTGCGAGTACAGATAAGATACTTGCTGGACCTTCATAATTACTACGCATTACAATTTTTGCTGCATGTAAATCCTTTTCATTTTTCTCTTGTTCATCAATATAACCAACTGTGCATATAGCAATTTCAGGTAATGTTGGAAGTTGTTTGATAAAATCTTCATGTGTTGAAATATTTAAAGCATCAAACTCACTTAATGATACTTTGACGTTATTACGAAGTTGAATATCATACTTATCCGCCTCTAGGCTTTTAGCATTTCTGGCTGCAAGCTGAATATCATATCCTATTTTTGCAAAGCTATGTGCAATTGCAATACCTATATCACTTCTTCCACCAAGAATTAGAACGGAACCTTTACTCAAAGCCCTAATCTTTCTGATTGAGAAGAGGAAAAATTTACATCTAATCCGTAAACTTTTCTATAATTTTTATAGAAGCCTGATCTTGGATCTGATTGTGAAAAAACATTACGTGACATGCGACTATCTTTTGCAAGATAGCATCTTCCTTTGTGTTTCAACGTTATGGAGTCAAGTTCATTCATTAACGCTAAAGTTTTTTTATTAATAGGATAATCAAGTGCAAGAGTATATCCTTCCATTGGAAATGAAAATCTACTACTCTGATTTCCAAACCTCTTTAGCACGGCCAAAAAAGATCCAACACCAGCTTTCGATGTAGCTTCAAGAAGTTCGCTAAGCCCTTTTTTAGAATTTGAAAGTGGAATCACACATTGAAACTGTGCAAAGCCCCGTCTTCCATAAATTTTATTCCATCCAATTATTGAATCGAGTGGGTAAAAATAACTTTCTAAGTCTACCAACTTGTTTTCATCTTGGAGTCTTCCATTCCAATAGTAGAATGCATTGAAAGTGCGAGCACTGAATTTGTTTAATATTAAATTTGGTAAATTAAAAGTTATGTTAATCTTTTTCTTTTTGGGAATTTGCAGAGGGTTATTCTGATACTTTAAGGGAATTCTGTTAACATTAGCGTGTTCACCAAGCATCACCAACGATCGTCCAAGCGAATTACCTTTCTGCAGACAATCAATCCATGCTGCAGAATAAGTCGTATCAAGAGATTGTTCTAAAAGCTGCATAGCTTGTGTGATATTTTTTGCTATTAGAGTACGTTGTTGAATCCAAGCCGAATTTATGGAACGAAGCTTAAAAGCAGCTCGTATAATAATACCTGTCAATCCCATCCCTCCGATAGTCCACTCAAAAAGTTTTGTATTTTCAGTTTTTGAACAGCGACAGACAGTGCCGTCGGATACAATAAGGTCTATCCAATCAACATACTTACCAAAGCTTCCATCTTTGTGGTGATTCTTACCGTGAACATCTGCAGCTATCATACCTCCAATTGTCACAAACTTTGAGCCTGGCGTTACATATGTAAACCAACCTTGTGGAAGAAATACTTTAATTACATCTGAAAGCATTACACCAGCCTCTACAACTAATTGTCCATTCTTATTATCAAAAGATAATATTCTATTGAAATTTTTCATATGAATAGTATTTTGAGAATTGATTGCACTGTCCCCATATGCTCTTCCATTTCCTCGCGCAATACAATTGCTTTGAAGCACTGTTGATTTTAGATCTTGAAAAGTACGAGGAGCATTTAAATTTGCATCAATCTTAGGATATTGCCCCCAACCTGATAAGATCATTTTGCTATTTCCATTTTATTCACTATGAAATTAAAATCAGAATCTAACTTATTTTTTAATAAATATTCTATATCAATCTTTAAAAATATTAATGTAAAAAGAGATCTAATTAATAAATATAAAAAAAAAATATTAACTATCATATTAACGCACCCATCATACCAAAAATAACCATTGCAATAAAGCAAACTTGACTCACTCTGTCTTTATAAGCAAACAAAACAGGGTCATCAAACATTTTACCTTGTTGAGTAATTATCAGCATTCTTGATAACCAAAAAAGTAGTACACAACAAATTCCCCAAAGAGCATTTGGGGTTGAGTAGAGATTTTGAACTTCCGATGAATTAACATAAAGTACCATTATCAAAACAGCTACATAACCAGAAACAAAACCTATAGTAGTAATAATTGGCAAATCGTCTACAACGTATCCTCTCCCCTTTGCAGAATATTTACCGTGTTTTAAAATATCAACAAGTTCAGCTTGGCGTTTTATTGCCGCAAGAGAGAGAAAAAGGAAGATAGAGAAAGTTAGCAACCATACAGAAAGATCAATACCTGTTGCTAAGCCACCCGAAACTATTCGCAATATATAAAATCCAGCCAATAAGCATAAGTCAATAACTATTATACGTTTTAAAGAAATAGAATATATTGTTGTTAGTAGATAATATATTATTATTGTAATAAGAAATATCCAACCTAGTAATGCAGCAATAACTAAACCAACTACTAGAAGTCCAAAAATCAAAAAGCTTGCATAAGCAATAGAAACTGATCCTGAAGCAAGAGGACGAAAACATTTGCGTGGATGATCTCGATCTGCATTTAAATCCAGCAGGTCGTTGAGAATGTAAACACTTGATGAAATAATACTAAATGAAATAAAAGCCAAAACACTTTTGGCTAATGTTATAAAATTTAAATCATGTGCTGCTAGCATTGGTGCAAATATCAAAATATTTTTTAACCATTGATGTGGTCTAAGTGCAGTAAGATATAGATAAAGAGAACTTTTTTTTGTCTCTAAATGCTCAAATGGTTTGTCTAATTTTTCAGTTTTTTTACGCAATGATGAGACTGCATTAACTGTTATAATCTTGCTTGAAACCTGCCAGACAGATAAATCAGCTTTTGAATCACCCATATAATAAAAATTATTCTCTCCATAACGATCAACTAAAAATTTTGCTTTTACTAAATCTTTTAGATTTTTGTCATCACTAGAACCAAAAACTTCATCAAATATTTTTAAGTATTCAGATATATTTTTTGCAAGAGTATGGTTAGTAGCTGTTACCAAAACAGTCCGACCACCATTAGAATGATGTTCACGAATATATTCAATGATTTTTTTATCATAGGGTAAGGAAGAAACATTAATATCTGACTCAGAATACAAATAGGATTTGAAAGATGCCTTGCCACTTAATAATTTTAAAAGGGACCAAAAAGGACTTAATAAATTTCTACCAAACGCACTCCAAAAACATTCATATAGCATATCAGACTTAAGGAGTGTGCCATCTAGATCAACAACCAAAATTGAAGTGTTTTTGATCATTAAACTAACCTACACTTCTATTGAATAAATTGGTAGTAATTTTAAAAGCTGAATGCAATTAATAAGCTTGTATTAATAACATACAGAATGGTAGAAATATAAAAAATCTTAGCCAGGAAGGTATTTGAACCTACGACCCTTAGGTTATGAACCTGACAAACTACTTTGCTTAACAATCCCGTGTAAAAATAATGATTTTACTATAAATGATAACTATAAGTAAAATTTTCATAAAAAGAAGTAAAATTAATTGTAGTTGTCTAAAAAATTATAAAAGTCTTTTGATATGAATTTGCTATATTCAATACTAAAGTGATTTTTTCTTGAATAGATAGGCATATATTTTTCATAAAAGAATTTACATGATAAGTTGTTGCAATTCTTTTGTGCAAAATCAAAGGTATGGGTATTTTTATTATTTAAAACTAATTTTTTAATTATTTCATCAAATGTTGACCTATTTTGAATAAATTTACCAATTTTAAAGTGACATTGCTTTACATGATTAATATTTTCATCAAAAGATTTAAGACAATCACTTAATGAAAAATCAGGTATTGGATTATCTGGTACAAAAATAAATATTGTATCTTTTGAATTATTTTTAATAAATTTGTCATAGTTATTATAGACAAAAGAATTTAACAATTTTTTATCAACCTTATTAAAATTTTTATCAAAAAAAATAAAATTATTTAAAGCAAAAGAAAAACGGCCAGCTATTATAATAATTCTTTTTTTATAACTAATTTTATTCTCCTTAATAATGTCTGAAATTGTTTCAATATACAATTGATTTATTTTAGTTTTATGTTCAACTTTTGGATTGTTATAACTATATATTGAGTCTGGAAAAAATGTTGCTCCTAACATAGGAGTTATAAAGTAGTTATAATTATCACCTCCTTCTAATAACATTGGTACAAGATGCTCAGCCTCACTATCACCAATTAAATGAATTAAATTATCATTTTGATTATCAATATAACAATTTTGATAGTAATAGTTTTTTGGCTTTATATTCTGAGATGTGCAATATCTTAAATTATTATCATTAATCTTAAAGTTTTCTAAATTCGTAGTATTAATTAAAAAGTTATAACTTTTTGAACTGTGGATATTATATTTGTAAGCTTTTTTTTCAATTTTATTTAAATTGGAATTTAAAGAAGTTTTAAATGAACTAAAATTTGGAAAATTAAAATTAAATAGTAGAAATATAATTATTGGGACTAAAATATAAATGAAGTATCGTTTATGGATATTTAAATTTAATTTTCTAAAATAAACTTCAACTAATTTATAATTAATAATTGAGATTATTGACATTAGTAAAACTGAAAATAGATAAAAGAAATAATCATTAGTAAAATAAGAAAGAAAGAAAATTATTGGAAAATGATATAAATATAAAGAATAAGAAATCTTGCCTATGTAGTTAATAAATTTTGTATTTATCAACCTTAATAAAATATTATTATTAAAATAAATAGTTATAAATATAAATGAATTTATTGTTATAATATTTTTTTTTATATTAATAGGATCTACAAAGAATATAAAATAAAAACATAATAAGAAATAGCATGCTATAAGTATACTTGATTTATAAAAACTTAAATTTTTTTTTGTTGAAAAAAATAATAAACAACCTAATAAAATTTCCCAAAATCTTGTTAAAGGAAAATAAAAGTTATTTAATAAAGAATTATCTAAAAAATTTATAGCAAATAAAAATAAATTTAATATTAGAATTAGAAAAAAAAAATTAAAATTAAAAATTTTATAAGTTTTATAAAATAAAATTAATATGAAGGGATAAAAAAAATAAAATTGCTCTTCAATTCCTAAAGACCAAGTGTGTATAAATGGGTTATCAAGACGATTAATAAAATAATCCTGATTACTTAATAAATAATATATATTCGAAAATCCAAATATTGAAGAAAAAGCACTTTTTGATATTTCTTTAAAATATATTAAATCAATTAAAATAAGATATAAAAGATATGTAGATAAAACACATACGATAATTGATGGTATTAGTCTCTTTATCCTTCGTAGATAAAAATTAAAAACATTTATTTTATCATTTTTAATATATTCTTTATGTAATGTTAAAGAAATTACGTAACCGCTAATTATAAAAAATATATCAACACCTAAGTATCCAAAAAAAAATATTTTTTCATTTAGATGAAATAAAATAACAAAAATAACGGATATTCCTCTTAAGTTGGTAATATCATCATTATAATTTGTATTATATTTTGTCAGTGACATACAAATGAAATACTAAATGTTATTATATTATAAAGAAATTTGAGATTTTTTAAAAACATTCTATATATTATATACTTTAATGATCTTAAAACATAACTTCAATTTAAATAAAATTAAAAGTGATTTAAAAGAAAATGGATTTTGTATAATTGATAATATATTTGAAGAAAATATTAATAATCAATTTAAAAATGTAGCCAAAGAAAATATTACAAAATATAAAAATAAAAAATTCTCTTTACATGAAAGATATTTTAACAAATCATTTTTAGATGAATTAATTAATTCTAATGAAATCATAAGTTTTTTTAAATCAATAATTATTGATAATTTGAGCTATAAAAGAGAATATAATTATCATTTTTTACTAAATCATACACCAAGATCGAAAAATAATAATTCAAAACTAAGTTTTCATTTTGATGCATATTTATTGACTATGATAATTCCTATAAATACAGATCAAAAACAAAATAATACTAAAGCTATGAGTTTAGAAATAATTCCAAACATTAGAAAAATCACTAACTCTATGTTATTGAATTTAATTTATAAAATTTTTTTTCAAAATAAAATATTTAGAAAATTTTCAAATTCATCATACTTCAAATATTTTTTCAAAAGCAAAAACATAGTTATAAACTTTGATCAAATAATAATTTTTAATGGTTTTAGATCATTACATAGTGCGAGTATTTCAAAATCTAAATTAAATGATGAAAAGACTAGATTGATATTTCATATATTTAATCCATTTAACAAAAATTTTATAAATAATTTTATCTTTGATAAAATTCAAAAGGATCGAGATAATAAAGTATTTACCAAGTAGTGGTAGCGGAGGAGGGATTTGAACCCCCGACATCACGAATATGAGCCGTGCGCTCTGACCAACTGAGCTACTCCGCCATAAATATTGTTAATAGATTACTAACCATTATAAAAATTATGTAAATAAATTATATAAAAAAAATAAAAAGGTTTTTTTCAATGAAAATTAATTAGAATTTAAATTGGATGATGTTTTAATTATATAATATTTAAAATATTAGTTGAGCCTATTATAATATCAACAACATTTCCATTTGATCCAACTAAAAAAATTGTTTCCTTTTTTTATTTGCCATTATCTATTTTCAGAAATTAGTGCTCTAAATCTATTTAAAATTTTTAAATTATTTAAAGTTAACAATGCAACTCTAGTGAATACAAGATATTTTAAAAATTGATTAAGTGATAATTTTTTATTTTTATTATATAAATACCATAGTCTCTCACAATACTTTTTACCTATATGTAATGTCGTAGTGTCTATATTTTTTGCTAAAGAAAAATTTATTTTTGCATGATTACCAATTATGTCAGAAAATGATTCTCTATTACTTAATAAATCTTTATCAATTATTTTGTTGTCAATAACTTTCTGGTATTGCTCAATACCTGGATATAAATTTGGTGTCATGAATTGAGCTCTATCTAGATTTAGAAATTTGGCAACCTTAGGAGCAGTTTTTATATATTTTAATTTATCACGTTCAAAACCTATAACAAAAAAACCATAAACTTTACTATTATTTTTTTGAAAAAGATTAATTTTATTTTTAGCAATATTAATATCTGCCAATTTTGAAGGACGTTTAGCTAACTTTAGTAATTCAGGAGAAACTGTTTCTATACCAACTCTCACAAGTTTACAATTAGCTTTACACATAAGTAGGATTGTTTCATCCTTTAGTGTGTTCAAAACTGTTTCACATTCCCATTCAATTTTTAATTTATTTTTAATATACAATTCACATATATCTCTAACTCGTTGATTATTGTATCCAAAGTTCGGATCTCTGAAAATAATTTTTTTAATACCTAATTTTTGATAATATAATAATTCATCTATAACTTGATTTGCAGTCTTGAATCTAAACTTTTTATTTTGAACCAAAATATAAGGGCAATATGTGCAGCCAATTGGGCAACCTCTTGAGGATATTGCAAATTTAACGTAATTTTTAAATATGGGCAAATGGTAAGGAAGGTAAGGCAAACTCTGTAAATCTGCTTTAACAGATACAGTGTTGATACATATATAATCTTTGTCTATTTTTGAAAAAACACCAGATATACCTACATCTATATTTTTATTTATATCTTTTATTTTCTTAACAAATTCATCTACAACTGCCTCAAGTTCACTAGTTATAAAATAATCAAAAATATTATCTTCGTAAAACCATTTTTTATTATTTTCAATAACTGGTCCAAAAGCTACAAGCTTAGCAGAGCATTTATTTTTTTTTAAAAAATGAGCAAATTTAAAATCATTATTAATTGTGGGTTGTGAAAATCTAACAAATACAATTTTAGCACTCATAATCTGAGGATATTTTAATAAAAAATCACTAAAATTATCTGATGGAATATGCTGGTCATCAGCAATATTTGTTTCAAAACCCAATTTATTTAATATTTGATATCCATACAAAAGATCTAAAATAGGTGTTTTTCTAGCTAAATATCTGTTACCACTTTTCGAGTAACCAATACCTCCTCCATGATCTTTTAAAGCAACTATATTTTTTTTTATATAAGGAGGATTGCAAAATACAAACATTATTAATTATATAAATTTCTAAAAAATTTGTTGGAATGTCTTACCAAAATATTAAATTCACAATTAAATTTCAATAATTTTGATCCGTAAGATTGTAAGTACTTAATCTGCATTCTATAAAAGACTAAAATCTTTATTTATCCAATCGTCTGAATAATTAATTGATTTATCATCTATTATTATATCGTAACTTGGCTTCCCCATAATTAATTCATGATATTTTAAATTCCATTTTTCTAATTGTTTTTTCGTAAATTCAAAGCCTGTCTGGTATGTTTTAGAAATATTTTCATTGTTTCTTCCCATAAATCTAGCAGTATACAGTTTGATAAAAAAATTTTGGTCGTATAGTTGATTAATTTTTTTAATAGCTTCTTTGTTTGGTAAGGCGTTTTCGTATTTACCCCATGTATTGTTACAAATAACACCATCGATATCAAAACATAAAATTTTCATCTAAAA
>MDTG01059882.1_pt1 | contig 10764 bp, 11 predicted proteins | sample 811421 | NCBI WGS metagenome assembly MDTG01 (sample SAMN05326645, study PRJNA326480) | marine metagenome | isolation source: seawater | place: Pacific Ocean: South East | collected 2011
GAATTTCTTTTTAAAGAAAATTGTTTTTCAATAACATTATTTTTTTCAATTTTTTTTCCTAGCTTAGTTTCAATCCTACTAATTTCTATCATACTATATTTATTTTTTTTAAATTAATTTTTTTTTTTAAAATATTTTTAAACGATAATACAATTTTATTCTTTGTAATAAATTTTGCCTTTTCCACTTTATTTTTTGGCAAATATTTAAGTGTTGATAAACCCATTTTATTTTTTACTAATCCTAAATTAATTATATTTACTCTAACTTTTCTTAATTTTTGTTCCTCTCCTAAAATTTTTGCTGATAACTCCAAAGCTTTTTTAGAAATGCTGTAATAAGCATTTCCTTTTTGGTTATTCTTTGATGCAATTGAAGATATAAAAAAAATTGATCCATTTTTCTCTAAGATATCATTATCTATTGCCAATTTAGCCACAAGAAGAGGAGTAAATAAGTTTACCTTGAGAGCTTTAACGAATATTTTTTCATTAAAATTACTTAAAAATGAATTTGAATATTCTCCATTAAATATTAAGACATTTTTATATTTTTTTTTAATTTTTTTTAATATTTTTTTAAGACTAATTTCTGAATAATCTTTTACTTTAAAATTTTTTTTATAATATCTTGAACTTTTTCTACTTAGATTATCAGTATTTTTTATATTTTTTGCAATTTCTCTTGCAATTTCACTTGATCCACCAACAAATAAATTTCGCACTAATTTTTAATTGTTATAGTTATTAAATTATCCAAATCTTTAAAAGTTTTAATTTTTTTAAATTTTCTATGATCTATAGTTTTTTTATATTTTTCATCAATTGATGTAATTATATTAATCTTAGTCATTGAGTCCCAATTATAATCTTCTACCTGCAAACCTTCTTTTATATTTTTGATTGACTCATTAAACGATTTAGCTATTAACTGTTTATGTTTCATCGAAAACAACTTATTATATAAGATGACCTTGTCAATAAAAAAAAAAAATTTTTAACTTTGCAATTGGATTACAAAAATTTCCTAGAAGCATAACTGGTAAAGGCAATCGTCAAACTTTAAATTCAATTAAGAAAGTTTTGCCAAATCTAAAACTTTATAATGTAAAGACTGGATATAAAGCTTTTGATTGGACGGTTCCTGATGAATGGATATTTAATGATGCATATATTGAAGATCCTAGTGGAAAAAAAATAGTTGATGCAAAAAAAAATTTTCTACATTTAGTTAATTATTCTCATCCAATTAAAAAAAAAATAAGTCTAAATGAACTAAATAAAAATTTATTTTCCTATAAAAAAATTCCTAATGCCATACCTTATGTTACTAGTTATTACAAAAAAACATGGGGATTTTGTATTACACAGAACCAAAGAAAAAAATTTAAAAAAGGTCTATATAAAGTAAATATAAATACAAAATTTAAAAAAGGTCAATTAGACTATGGAGAATATTTTATAAAAGGTTATTCAAAAAAAGAAATTTTTTTATCTTCATATATATGCCATCCATATATGGCAAATAATGAAATTTCTGGACCAACAATTCTAACTTTTTTATTAGATTATTTTAGGAAGAGAAAAAATTATTATTCAATAAGGGCAGTTTTTATTCCGGAAACAATAGGATCAATAGTTTATTTAAGCAAAAAACTTCCAATTTTAAAAAAAAATGTTATTGCAGGTTTTAATTTAAGCTGCCTTGGTGATCAAAGATGTTATTCATTTCTTCCATCTAGAAACGGAAAAACATTATCAGATAGAGTATCTGAGTCAGTTCTAAAATGGACAGACAAAAAATACAAAAAATATTCTTGGCTTGAAAGAGGCAGCGATGAAAGACAATACTGTTCTCCAGGAGTAGATCTTCCAGTTGCATCAGTTACAAGATCAAAATTTGGAGAATATCCTGAATACCACACATCATATGATGATTTTCATAGGGTAGTAACTCCAATTGGACTTTTGGGTAGCTATGAACTCTATATTAAGCTTATAGATGCTATTCAAAACAATTATTATCCTAAATACAAAATTTTATGTGAGCCTAAATTAAGCAAGTATAATCTGTATAATCCTCTAAGAAAAAATAAATATTATAAATATTCTCACAAATCTACAATTACTGACCCGATTATAAATATTTTAAGTTATGCAGATGGCAAGAATTCTCTTTTAGACATTTCTGATAAAATAAAACTTCCAATATGGAGTTTGATCGATATATGTGATGAACTTTACAAAAAAAAGTTAATTAAAAAAATTAGGATATAGTTAATTTTAAAAAATGAATAAAAAAAAAATTAAAATATCAGACCCTAAATCTTTACATAAAAAGAGACAGTTTCTTTATGATACAACTCTAAATTATAGAAATTCATTTTTAGATAAACAAAAAAACCGATATAAGTCAAAATATCTAGAAAAAAGAAATTGTCCGGTATGTAATTCATCAAAAAAAAAGGATATTTTTTTTAAAGAAGGCTCTAAATTTGTATCATGCAAAGTATGTAACATGGTTTATTTGGATCCAGTTTTTAAGGACAAATATTTATTTAAATATTATTCTAATTCTCCTGATGTGCAAGCAAATGCACATGTTAAAGAAAAAAAATTCTATAATTCAATTTATAATTCTGGAATTGATATAATAAAAAAAAAAAAAAAATTGGTAAACTTATGGACTTAGGTTGTAGTGGTGGTTTCTTTTTAGACATAGTAAAAAAAAAAGGATGGGAGACATTCGGCATAGAAATAAATAAAAAAGAATTTAATATTGCCAAGAAAAAAAATCATAAAGTATGGAATGTAGAATTATCTAAAATAGATAAAAAAGAAAAATTTGATGTCATCACACTGTGGGATGTGTTTGAACATATAAAAGATCCTCACACTATACTTAAAGAAATGAAAAAAAGACTTAATAATAAAGGGTTGATTTTTTTACAAATTCCAAACTCACATTCAATAGCGGCACAAATTTTAAGAGAAAAATGCAATGTATTTGATCCAATAGAGCATGTAAATTTATATAATGTAAATTCTTTAAAGAAATTATTTTCATTAACTAATTTTAAAGTGGTTAATATAAAATCTGTTATAGACGAATTATCAGTTGTAAAAAACTTCCTAAATTATGATGATCCTTATTTAGGTAACTTTGAAAATTCAAAAAAAATTAACTTTTTAGATAAAAAGGTAATTCATGATAATTTTCAGGGTTATAAATTACAAATATTAATTAGTCCTAAATAAATTTTATTTTAGAAAATGTATAGATATCCAAAAAATGAAACTGGATTTTTAATAAAAAAAAAAATAGAATATCAAAAAAAAATGTATATGATTTTAAAAAAAAATATTCTCTTCATGATTATATAAAACTAACATCTAAAGATTTTAATTTAATAAATAAAAAAAAAAGATTATTTCATCACTTTAATCTAGAATGGACTGGTCATAAGAAAGGAAGATTGTACTTAATTGTTAGAATACTGAAAAAAGGTTCTTTTGACGGAAAATTTTATAAACCTCCTATAATAAGTTCAAAAAAAGTTTTTTTAGTAAAATGTCTAGGTACAAGAAATAATATTCCTTATGAAAATTTAAAAAAGCGAGATTTTGTTTTTAGCTTAAAAAATATAAAAAATAAAAATAAACTTAAGCAAACTATAATTAGAAGATATAAAAAAAGTTTACCTCATTTTAAAAAAAATGAATTAATAAATTTAGGAGTAGCAATTACTAAATTGTCAATTTTACAAGAATCAAGCCTTAGTAGTTTTTTAAAATAAAATAACTTTTATTATAATTTATTTATTGTATAAAAAATCATGAAATTAAAAAATAAACTCAAAAACTATACAAAAAAAACAATTGCAGTAAAAAAGGGACTGAACAAGCAATTAAAAAATAAAGAAGCACTAAGTTTGTTTGCATATGATGAGTTTTTAGCAAACTCAAGTTATGATAGAATTCAGAAAATACTTTCAAAATATGAGTTATTTAAAATTATTGAAAAAATACCAGGTGATATAGTTGAATGTGGTGTACACAAGGGAAGTGGTATTTATTTATATTCAAAATTTTTGAAATTATTTAAACCACATTCACTAGCCAAAGTTGTTGGTTTTGATTTTTTTGGAGAACCCCAAAAAGTTAAAAATAAGTATAAATTAGATTATATGTGTAATCTAGATCATAGAGGTATAGGTTCATCAAAAAAAACTATTATTAATAATTTAAAAAAATTTGGTATAAATAATGTTAAATTGATTTCTGGAGATGTATGCCAAACTACAAAACAATATGTCAAAAGAAACTTAGGCTTTAGAATTTCTATGCTTATTTTGGATGTAGATAATTATGAAGGAACAGCAGAATGTTTGAAGAATTTATATCCAAGTGTGACAAAAGGTGGAGTGATTATATTTGATGAGTATGCACTTGAAAGCTATGGGGAATCTGATGCTGTTGATGAATTTTTAAGAGATAAGAAGCTTAAATTAAAAACTATTCCTTGGTCTTCTACGCCCTCTGCTTATATAATTAAAGATTAGTTTATGTCTACAACTACTAAAATATCAAATTACAAAAAAATTGTAAATTTTGAACATTCTTTAAGGGGAGATTTTGAGAATTTAAATTATAACCCGACATTTAAATCTTCAGCTATTTTTTTTGTTATTACTAATAAATATATTAATACTAAAATCAGTTTTTTAAATTATTGGAAAATTAAGAATGCAAATATAGATATCTCTTGCCAATTTACAATTAGAAAACAAAATGGAGAAAAAATTTTAAGAAAATTTTTTAAAATTTCAAATAATACATATAAAATTTCATTAGAAAGTTTATTGAAAGAAAATTTAAAGATATCCAATTTTATTGGATCAATCGAATTAGAACTTCATTCTAGCTATGATCTAAAATATAGCTTCCCAGCTATCGACGCAATTTATGAAACTAAAGAAGGCATTTCTCTAGTTCATAGTAATCAAAGAGTTTATGATAATCTTGATGATATCAAATTAAATGAAAGTTTAAATCAAACCCAAACTGGTTTTGATATTCATTTGGATAGTAAAAATGAAACATTTATAACTGCAATAAATGGACCAGTAAATTTATATAAAAAAAAATTAAATATAGTATTCTACAATTTACAAGGCCATAAGCTTAAAGAAAGTATTCAATTTGAAAATATAAAACCTTACCAGACAATTTATTTAGAGCTTAAAAATTTCAAAAAGTTAAAAAAATTTTTAAAAAATAAAAGAGGATTTTGTAAAATTGATTTACCTACCCAAAATATTTTTAATAGAATACTCGTTGGAACAATATCTAATGATAAAAAAAATATAACAACTACCCACAGTTATTATGACTGTTCAAATACCAAAGATTTTATTAAAACAAGCAATATTAGCAAGGAAGAGTATCATTGTTACTTACCATTTAATTTGATCAAAAATGTAGATTTAGAAATAGTTATTTATCCAATTTTTTCTAGAACCAATTTAAAAATTGCTTTAGAGGAGTTTAATAAAAATGGTAAAAGAAAAATAATAAATAAAAACTTAATTAATATTAACAAAAATTTTAAAGAGCCTAAAATAATTGAAGTGAGTAGTGCCATTTTAAAAGCAAAAAATAAAGTAGTAGATTATAATAATGTATTTTGTCTAAATATTACTTCTGAAGACAACTTAATACCATCAAGATTTACATTTGGTTTTAATTACAAACAGAGATCTATTGGCAGCAATATAAGCGAGTCAATGATTGTTAATCATGGTAAAAATATAAAAGGTAGAGGTTTTTATTGGGGACCAGTTTTCTGTTCAAAAAAAATTAAAACACTAATTGCATTAAGCTCTGTAAATAAATTAAAAAATAATTCAGAGTCAAAAAGTAATTTAGTAAAAATGAATATTTATGGATCTGAAAAAATTATATTAACTAAGAAATTTAATATTAAATCTCCCCAAGGTTTTAATTTAGATTTAGATAAGTTGATAAATTCAAAATATAAAAAAAAAGATGAAATTTTTTGGTTTACGCTAGAAACCCAAGAAAAAAACATTTTGTGTAAGCATGTTCACCTAAGTAAATTTGGTCATGTATGTGCTGACCATGCTTTTTAAATTCTTTTCAAAAATAAAAATAAATTTTTATATTTATAGATAACTTCAATTATTATTGAATAAGTAATAGTTGATAAAACTGTATATCCGAAGAAGGGTATAGCTAGCGTGTAACAACTGATTAATCCAGTTAAAGTATATCCGTACGAACCTGAAAGCCAGACACCAAAATTTGTGACTATAAAAAATAATATTGCACCTGAAAGAGCACCCAAAATTCTGAATTTAAAACCTAAAGAAGCAAAATATTTTGACAGTAAACCAATTATTACTACGCTTCCCCAAGTGAAAAATAATACATTGTGAAATCCAATAAAAATATCTGTAATTACAAAACTAAATAAAACTATAGGCATATATATTGTTCCAAAAATTAAAGGTATATAAAAGCTTATTGCTATCAGACTTGTAAAATTTGGAGGATGAGGAATAAATCTTGTTAATGCAATTGAAAATAATGTTAAAAGAGTAATTTTAGTTAAGTTCATTAAAATTAATATTATATAAATCTTCAAAAATCACAATTGTTTATTTATTTTTTTTTTACTTAATCTCCTCATGATCAAAATTTTTTGCTCGTTATCCATTTTATACCAGTCTTTAATCTCTTCAATAGATCGATCACAACCAATACAGCGGTTAGTTTTATTATCTAATGCACAAATTTTTTTACATGGAGAAATAACCATAATCTAAAACGACCTTTTAAAGCCAAATCTTATTCTTCTACCATCTTGACTATAAGTTGCTGGTTTTTCATATCTTTCATTAAGTAAGTTAGTTAATTTTAAATAGAGTGTATTTCCTATAAAATTTTTTGTTATTGACAAATCAACAATATCTGTACTTTTTTGTTTTGAATTTGCTGATCCATCCCAATCAACATATTTACCTGTATATTTATAATTTAAATTTAAATTAATAAAACCAAGCGGAGTCGGAACTTTATTGTTAAAATAATTTAAACCATATGATAAATCTGGCCTTCGAGATTGTGCCTGACCATTTGTTTTTCTACTTTTTGAAAAAATATTATAAATAGATAAACTTTCATTATTTCGTTTAAAGGATAATTCATTTTCTAAACCTTCTTGATTTATATCAATTAATTGATTTTCGTGTTTACTATAAGCAGCATTAGATTCAATTTGATCATAAACTTTGGCCCTATATGCAGTTGAGTTGAAAGTAATATTTTCAAAGATATTGTATGTTAATGATAATTCATTTGTCTCACTTTTTTCAGGGTTAAGATTAACATTGCCTCCAATTCCATAGTTATCTGAACCATATAATTCATACAAAGTTGGATTTCTTAAGCCTGTAGAATGTGTTAAACCAAGTTTAAATTTACCAAAAAGATTAGTAAAATTGATTTTATAAGTTTGGTTCTGACCAGTAGTATTATGATCATCCGATCTTAGATAAATTGATAAAATTGAATTTTCATTAAATTTATATCCAATGTTTCCAAAAACACCAAGGTCCTTCATGTGACCTTTGGTTGAAGCGGTATAGCTACCTCTATTTTCAAAAGCTCCCCAATCATATTTATATTCAGTTCCATAACCAAATGAAAATTTATTTGTTGATTTATTTTTGCTCTCACCTCTAATAACCAAAGATTCACTGTCATACTCATCTAAATAACCAGAATTTTCATATTCTCTATCATAATTATGATAATGAAGAGTTAGATTGTTCTCAGATTTTTTTGAAACATGTTCCAATCCAGTTTGTATCGTATACATACGATTATCAGAAACATAGCCAAATTCATCAGTAGCACTTCCATCATAATCAGCGACAGTTTTTCTAGAATAAACGGTAGATCTAAATTTTAAATTATCATTTACCCATTTTTCACTATTTAAGTTTACTTGAAAATTTTCTGCTCCATCATATTCAGCCCCATCAGCTATTGCGCTCCCTGTTTCGGTTAAATTAGCAGAGCTTTTAAAGTTTAAATGCCAATCGTTATCTGTAATCATAGTATAGTTGGCACCAAATGAATTATTTTTTAAACTGTAACCATTTATTGAATAACTATTAGTATAATCTATGGCAGTTATAAAATTTATAGCCCCCGCTATAGCACTTGGTCCGAAATGCGCACCACTAGAACCTTTATAAATTTCTATCTTTTGAATACTTTGAATAAAATCTTGACCAAAATCATGAAGTCCATCAGTCACTGATTGGTCATTAATTGCAATTCCATTAATCATTACAAGTGTATGGTTAGACTCAGACCCTCTGGTAAATATTGATGTTGATTGTCCTTTTGTTCCTGATTGAAAAACATCAAGTCCAGAAACAAGTTTTAATACATCATTTGTATCTACAGCACCCAGGTTATCAATTTCTTCTTTTGTGATAACTATTTTATTTACTCCAAGCTCAGAAAACTCAGAGGTATTTGGTGTTTTGCTAATTACAATACAAGGAGTACCTTTTCTATTATCCCATTCACAATTTTTTAAATTTTCTGCATAAGAATTGGATAAGAGAAATATTAAAATTAAGAAAATTCTCAAAAGCATAAAATCCTTTTATTTATCTTTCCTAATTTTTAGGAATAGTTTTATTACTCCTAAAACTTAGTAAAAGTTTTTTACTCCTTAACTTAAGGAGCGGTTAATTTAATGCCGTTGTTAATTTTACATTGCAGAACTAGACTTTTCCTGGCCATCATCCAACAGCGGACTTCACTGGGTGGTGCTCGGACTTTAACCGTTGCAGGAACAGCAAATGAATTTCACACTTATTTCCCACCATGCATTTCAGTGTAAAGAGATATATAACTAAATAGAAAATTATTGTCAATTATTTTTTAAATGAAAAAAAGAAAAGAAAAAATATATTTAATTAGGTGTAGTAGCAGTCCAAAAATAGGTCTAGGCCATTTCATGAGATGTTTAAAAATTTATAACGAACTAAAAAAAAAAAAAGAAAAAGCAATTATGTTTATAGATAAAAAAATTGATTTTATGAATAATTTTAATTTTAAATTTTATGAAATTTATCCAAGAAATAAATCATTTAAAGATGAAAAAAAAGATGCTGAAAAATTTATCGCATTAGTTAGAAAAAAATATAGAAATTATAATTTTATAATTATCAAAGATGATTATAGGCTCAAATATAATTGGGAAAAAACTGTAAAAAATAAAATTAATTCAAGAATGGTTACGCTTACTGATTTTGAAAATCTAAGCCATTATTCAGACACTATTATTAATCCAAAAACAAAATTTTATAATGTAACAAGACCAATTGTTAAAAAAATTTCTAACAAAAAAACTACTTATTTATTAGGACCAAGATATTCAATGATTAATAAAATAGTTAAAAATAAAAGAAATAAAATTTTTACTGTTATTATAAATTTTGGAGCAACCAAGAATGTAAATTTGATAAATAATATAATAAATGAGATTATCTTAAAATGTAGATCAATAAAATTTATATTTGTATTGGGTCCATATTATAAAATAGATCTTTTTAAAAAAAAATTTGGAAAAAAAATACACAGAATCAAATTTGTTACTAACCAGTATAACTTACAAAAAATTTATTCAAATTCTCACTTATTTATTGGTGCAGCAGGCAATTCTGTTTATGAAACAACTGCCCAAAAACTGCCAGGTATTTTTTTTGAAATTTCTAAAAACCAGAGCACCTCATTTAATTCTTTAGAAAAAATGGGACAATATTTTCTTCTAAGCAAAATTAATTTGAAAAAAGACAAATTATTTAAAATTAAGGAATTAATTAATAATATTAAAGACAATTATAATGTTATATCTAAAGAATTGAAGAGATCTTTAATTCAAATTGATGACAAAGGAGTAAGTAGAATAGCAAATTTTCTAACAACAAAAAATCAAATAAAAATTACAAAAGAAATTTTAATAAATAAAAAGTTTAAAAAATCTGAATACAAAATAATAAAATGTAAATTTCTTGATATAAATACATATTTAGAGGCAAGAAATAGAAAAGAGAATATAAGACAAAGTTTTAGAAATTCCTCAATAGATAAAATTGATCATTATTTATGGTGGTTTAAAAATGATATTTCATCTTTCAAATTAAATAGAGGTAATGAAACAATGTTATATTTTTACCATTTTCCAATAAAAATTTTAAAACATTTTTATTATATTTCAGGTTGGTTTAACTCTTCTAATAATTCCACAATTCAAGATATTATTTATGGACTAAACTGGCAAAGGAAATATATTAATTTAAAAACAAAAAAGATAAGCTCTTGGATAAGTTTTGTTAAAAAAGATAATATATTAGCTCAAAAATATTCAGCTAAATTAGGTTGGACTAAAATTCAACATAAAAATAAATTATATAATAGTTTAAAAAGGCAATATAAATTTGGTAATACGTATGTTTATACAAGAAAATAAATGAAAAAATTTTTTATTGGAAAAAAAGCCATAGGACTAAATCAAAAGTGTTTTATAGTGGCCGAAATCTCTGCTAGTCATAATAATAATTTGAGCCACACTTTAAAGTTAGTGAGGGAAGCCAAAAAATGTGGCGCCGATGCAATAAAACTACAAACCTATACTCCAGACACAATTACATTAAAATCA
>MDTG01101956.1_pt1 | contig 10764 bp, 9 predicted proteins | sample 811421 | NCBI WGS metagenome assembly MDTG01 (sample SAMN05326645, study PRJNA326480) | marine metagenome | isolation source: seawater | place: Pacific Ocean: South East | collected 2011
TTATATTTAAATTGATATATTTAAAATATAAATTTAATTTTTTTCAAAATTGTATATGACCTATAGTTAATTTAGAATATTTTAATTTAAAATTTTGTAAATCTTGTAAAATTTAATCTTTTAATAATGAAAAACTATTTATCACGACTGGGAAAAAACATTATTTATTTACTAATTTTTATTTCATGTTTTTTTAACTTACCTAAACTCTGTGCATTTTTGATAAAAGTTTCACTTTTTAAACCTAAATTTTTTAGACAAAATAAACCAAGTAAAAAAGTTTTTATCGTACTAAACAGAAAGATAGGTATTAGAGATTTAGAAATCATTCATAAACACACAAATTTTAAATTTGAATTCTTATTTTTAAAAAGAAGTATTGTTCGGGTTCCCTTATATTTTTTTCGAAGCAAAAAAAAATCTATATTTAATTTTTATAACAATCCTGTATCTGAAAAAGATTTTTTTAATCAAAATAAAAATGATAAGAAAAATCATGAAAAATTTTGGTATGATGTTATCCATAGTTTAAAAAATTTTTATATTAAAAAAAATTTAACTTTTATAACTTTTAATTATACTTACTTTGCAGAACCTGCATTATTTGCTGCTTGTAAAAAAAATAATATACCTGTGAAGCTTTGGCATAAAGAAGGAGTTATAACTGATGGCGATGCTGCTTACCAAACAAAAGTAAGATGGATAAAATTTCGTAGTGTATTCAAAAATTTTACAAGTATTTCAGTATATAATGAAATAATAAAAAAAAAATTAATTGAAATTTCTAAAGAAAATAAAAATAAAATAACCGTTAATGGATGCCCCAGAATATTAGATTATCTTCCCAAGAAAAAATATTATAGAAAACCTAAAACTATATTGTTATTATTTTTTAATAACAAAAGAGGAATTCCAAATATCTCTAAAAATAAAAATTTTAATTGGAGCAAATCTCAGCAAAATGTCATTAAACTTTTAAATGAGCTATCAAAAAATAAACAGTTAAATATTATCATTAAAGTAAAAAGTAATTATAAAAATAATATTAGAAATCTCATAAATAAAAGAGTTAAAATATTTAATTATGGCACGGCAGAAAGTTATATTCACAAAGCAGATATCATTATAGGTCACAATTCATCATCGACAATTGAATCAATTATTAATGGAAAATATGTAATGGTCCCTTTTTTTGAAAAAAATATTAAATTAAAAAAATATTTACTTAATTTTAATGATGAAATTATTTATTCTTCAGAAACTAAAATGAAAAATAAGATCTTAAATCTTACAAATAAAAAGTCTTTTTTTCCTTTGAATTATAATAAACATAATCACACTATTAATTATTATGTTGGAAATCCGAAAAATGTTGTGAAAAAATATTCAAATTTCCTGAAGAACTAATATTAAATTATAAATAGTTTGTATTTTTAAATTGGTAATAGTTATAATTTTAAAATTACTTTAATTTATTATCTTATCTAGATCTTCTTTAAATACCCTTACTTTTTTATTTTCTAATAAGTTTCCAGGTATTCTAAGTTTCATTTGTTCCAATTCTTGAATTAACATCTTCATTTGTTTTTTATATTTGTTGTATGAAGGAAATACACTCTTATCAATTATAATACCAATCATGCCCTCTTGAGAATATAGTCTTGTACCTTTGCTTTCTCCTACTCTATAAGATGTATTACCTCCACATAATGCTCCCATTAATTCAATTGCGACACCTAAATAAAAACTCTTGAACCAAAAGTTCTCATTTGCAAATGTATTTAGAAAAGATTTTTTTTTTAATAAAATTTTAGTTTTTTTTGTTGGACTTAAATTTTCATCAAATCCAACATTAAAACTAAAATTTTCATTATATTTGTTTTTTAATCTAATTGAATTGGTTGCAACGGTAGAAGTTGAAGAGTCGTAAATAAATTTACTACCTGGAATACCTATTGCCAATGGATTAGTCCCTATAATAGCTTTTTTGGTTTCTTTTACACCTTGTGTAGGTGCAGTATTTTTTAGCAATATAATTAGTTGATTTTTTTTTATGATCTCAGGACAATAAACTCTTAAAGCACCAACTTTACCAGGATTTTTTGCTATAAACATTGAAAAACCTTTTTTTTTTGCTATCTCACTCGCTTTTGTTAAACATTTAAAAGCATTCATAATTCCTACAGCTCCATCAGATAGTGCTTCTGAATAGATATAGTTTTTTATTATTTTATTTTTAAAATGAATTTTTTTTTGTTTAAGAAGTGGTTGAACAGAATGGACAAAATAATGAATTCCATGTGTAAGTATCTTCATTTTTTCAGCTCTAACAATTAATTTTGCAAGAGTTTTTGAAGATTCATGATTTAAAAATTTTTTCGATTTTCTAAATATAATTTTTTCAAGTTTTGAAGTAGAAATATTAAGATATTTTTTTTTCATAAATTTTTAAAGATTTTTAAACTTATTAATTTTAAACTTATTTTTTAATGTTCTCTTTAATCTTTCGTAATCAATTAGATTATCAAGTTCAAACCAATGGTTTTTACTTACATATTTAACTTTTAACCATGATTTTCTTATTATATCACCATATGCAGAAGCAGGAAAAAGGTTTTTTTGGTTAGTACTGATTAGTTTGTCGACTTTATTAAATAGTAACTTTGAGTCTTTTTTACAAAAATAACTTATTTGAGCACTTTCAGTATTTGAAACTTTTGAATCTATATTTTTGCTTATATCTTTTACATTACCATGTTTAATTATCAAATTCATTTCACCTAATTTTACTTTTTTTCTTTTGATACCGTAAGTAAAAGATTTTTTTTTGTTTTTTTCATTAATGTTGAAATACTTTTTGCTAATTAAAATATCCCCATTAATTAAAAAAAAATTTGAATTGTTGAGTTTTTTTTTTGCTAGAAAAAGAGAGTAAATGGAATTAGTTGTCTTATATTTTCTATTAATAATAAAATTTACTTTTCCTTTGAATTTCTTTTTTATTTGATCAGATCTGTATCCTGTAACAACATAAATATCATTTATGTTATTTTCATTTAAACAATTAATAAGATAATCTAAAATGTTTGAATTACCAAATTTTAATAATATTTTTGGTTTTGTGTTTGTTAGAGGTTTAAGTCTTGTTCCTATTCCAGCAGCTAAAATTAATGCTTTCATATATAGACTATATTTTAATTATTTTTTACAAATATGTAAAAATTTTTTTTTTATTTTATTATATTTCTTTTCTTTTGTTTCTACCCATTTAATTTCATAAGTGTCAATATAAATTTTTTTGTTCTCATGTTTTCTTGATGTATTGTATTTAAGTGATAAAAATTTTTTTTCACTAATTGATAAATCTATATCTATATTTTTTAAAAATTTTTTACAATAACTGAAGTTTTGATCAGCTTTTTCAAGTTCAAAAATCATAATTTTTTTTTTTTTAATTTTTTTACACTCTTGAAAAATTTTTTCTAAAGTTTCACTTACAAACAATGATATTTTTTGTAATTGTGTTAACTGATTTATTTTTTTTTTATTTAAATTTAAATTTATGTATCTTCCGTAAAAATGATTTGGATAATTTTCAAATTCTTTTGGAATTTTTTTTCTTTTATTAAAATAGAATTTTTTACTTTTATACCAATTCTTATTTTTAAATGATGTAATTAAATGCACAAAAGAAGGAATTAATACCACTATTTTATCTGGCTTTAATTCTTTATCTAAAAATTCTAAACCATGTGAAAAATAAGGGCTTGATATGTAACTCACATAATTTTCTTCCCAGTCATTTACTGCTTCACTTTTAATAATATTGATCATGGATTTATCAAATGATTTATCTTTAAAGGATCTAAGATATCTAAAATAAGATTCTTTAATTCTATTTCTTTCTCCGTATGCATAGGCACTCTTAGTCGAGTTAATCATGTCTGCCAACCACTTACCACCGCCTCTTCCAACTTGAGTTGCTATTATCAATTTTTTATTTTTTTTTAATTGTTCATATTTTTCTTCAATTAGATTTAATTTCTTTTTGGTTAAATCGTTTTTTTTTTGTTTTTTTTTAAAACGCCAAAAATTAAATAGATATTTTAAATAATTAATTTTGAATAGTGACATGCTTATAATCATACAAATTTATTAAAAAATTAAAATTTTGATTGAAATTTAATTTTATATTTCATCAAAACTTATTTATTATGATAAATTACATATTATTAAATTTATTTAGTTTATATATCGTATATAATAAGGATTTATTAATTCAATTTTTTAATTAGAATAATTAAAACTTTATTTTTTAAACTATTTAAATCAATTATTAATTTTTCTTGAAAAATGGAAACTACAAAAAAACTCTTATTTCTTTTAACATCTAGTGAGCGTAAACATGTGGTGCTATTATTGTGTATGATGTTAGTGGTGGCTTTGTTAGAGATGTTGGGCGTAGCATCTATTTTACCTTTTATATCAGTACTAACAAACCCTGATCTTATAGAAACAAATTCTACTTTAAATTTTATGTTTCAAATTTCAAAAGGATATGGAGTTGAACACAGCCAACACTTTCTATTTGTTTTGGGAGTAATTGTGTTCATATTATTAGTTGTAACTCTTTTGTTCAAAGCTATTACAGCTTATGTGCAAGTGAGATTTGTTCAAATGTTTAATTACAGTATCAGTAAGCGACTAGTTGAAGATTATTTATATCAACCTTATAGTTGGTTCTTAAATCGCAATAGTGCTGATCTTGGAAAAACTATTTTATCAGAAGTATCCACAGTAGTAAGTGGCGGTATAAGACCTTTGATGGATGTAATATCTAAAGGAATAATTACAATTACTATTATTACTTTATTAATTATAGTTGATCCAAAATTAACTTTAATAGTATGTATTTTTCTTGGAGGAATTTATGGGATTATTTTTTATTTTATACGTAATTTTCTTCAAAAGATGGGTCAAGAACGTTTAAAGAGTAATCAATCACGTTATATTGCTGTTAGTGAGGCTTTTGGTGCAAGCAAGGAGGTAAAGGTTGGAGGATTAGAAGAAACTTTTATAAAACAGTTCTCTCAATCTGCTAAAACTTTTGCACGAACCCAAGCTTCTGTATCAGTATTGGGACAATTACCTCGTTTTTTTCTAGAAGCTATTATTTTTGGAGGAATGTTAGTAATTATACTATCAACGATGGATCAATCAGATAGTTTTATAAGTATTTTGCCTATTATAAGCCTATATGCATTTGCAGGCTATCGCTTGATGCCAGCACTTCAGCACATGTACGCATCATTCACACTGCTTACTTTTGTTACTCCAGCGCTTGATAAATTATATATTGATATCAAAAAACTCAAACCTTTTAATAAAAATCAAAAAGAAGAAGTTTTATCTTTTAATAAATTTATAAAATTAAAGAATGTGTGTTATAGTTATCCAAATTCATCAAGAACTACTTTAAAAGATATAAGTTTAAATATTCCTGCTAGAAAAACTATTGGTATTATAGGTTCTACAGGTAGTGGCAAAACTACAGCTGTGGATATAATTTTAGGATTACTTGAACCAATGATGGGTACATTAGAAGTTGATGAAAAAGTTATCACAAAACAAAATGTAAGATCATGGCAAAGATCGATTGGTTATGTGCCACAGAATATTTATTTAGCTGATGATAGTATAAAAGCTAATATTGCTTTTGGGGTAGATCCTAAAGATATTGATCAGTTTAAAGTTGAAAAAGCCTCAAAAATTGCAAATTTACATGAGTTCGTAATAGAAGAATTGCCTAAACAATATGAAACAATTACTGGTGAGCGCGGTGTTCGCTTATCTGGAGGACAACGTCAACGTGTTGGAATTGCAAGAGCTTTATATCATAATCCAAAGGTATTAATCTTAGATGAAGCTACGAGTGCATTAGATAATCAAACAGAAAAAGCCGTGATGGATGCAGTAAATAACTTAGGTAATGAAATTACCATTATTTTAATTGCACATCGTTTAAGTACCGTAAAAAAGTGCAACAAAATCTTCCTATTAGATAAAGGTAAATTAAAAAATGAGGGAACATTTGATGAATTAATTAATTTAAATGAAGATTTTAAAAAAAGTGCTAATAATTCTTAGATAAATGTTAAAAAATTCTTCTATATTAATTACTGGTGGAACAGGTTCTTTTGGGCAAAGCTTTGTTCCGCTTACGTTAAAAAAATTTAATCCCAAACGTTTAGTAATTTTTTCACGAGATGAAATGAAACAATGGGAGATGGCAAAGCTATATAAAGAGGATCAAAGAGTACGCTTTTTTATTGGTGATGTTCGAGATAAAGATAGACTTCACCGTGCATTACATAATATTGATTTTGTGGTTCACGCAGCAGCCACTAAAATAGTCCCTATTGCTGAGTACAATCCATTTGAGTGTATTAAAACGAATATTAATGGAGCAATGAATTTAATTGATGCTTGTATTGATCAAAAAGTTGAAAAAGTTGTAGCACTTTCAACTGATAAAGCAAGTAGCCCAATCAATCTTTATGGTGCAACCAAGTTAGCATCTGATAAATTATTTACAGCAAGCAACTCATCTTATGCTGGTGGTCATAAAACAATCTTTTCTGTAGTTAGATATGGAAATGTGATGGGGTCTCGTGGCTCAGTAATTCCATTTTTCCTATCTATTAAAGATAAAGGAGAATTACCAATTACTGATAGACGTATGACTCGTTTTATGATTTCAGTTGATCAAGGTGTTGAATTAGTTTGGCATACATTTGCGGATATGGTTGGAGGAGAAATTTATGTTAAAAAAGTTCCCTCAATGAAAGTAATTGATATTGCCAAAGTAATAGCCCCACATGCTAAGCATAAAATTATCGGTATACGTCCTGGTGAAAAATTACATGAGCAAATGATTTCTATTGAAGATAGCGGTTCAACTTATGAATATTCTAAATATTATAAGATATTACCACAGATTAATGATTGGTCCGCAGATGATTTAAGAATTAAAGACGGATCAAAAGTTTCTTCTGGATTTGTTTATAGCAGCAATAATAATTCTGAGTGGATGGTGGAGTCAGATTTAAAAAAATGGATAAAATTAAACAAAGATTACTTAGTTTAAAATATAATTTATATAATTAAAATATTAAAAAAATTAATTAAAAATATTTTATTTAAATTTGATAAGATATGAGATTTAGATTTATAAAAAGCTTATATTTTTTTTAGTAAAAAAGGTTTTAATGGTTCACCCTTTTGAATATTAACTGGTGATTTTTTATTTAAGATTTTATTAAAATATTTAGGAGCTAAGCCGTAACCAGGCCTAATAACTCTGATGTTGTCTCTTGTAAAGATTTCACTTTTTTTAATATCTTTAGTTGCAAATATTGATCTTCTAAAAATTTTAGATCTGTGCTCTGTTTTATTTCTAAAAAAATGACTTTTACCTAAAAGTTTGGATGCCACATCAATATCATCTCTAAATTTTTGGATTTGTTTACCTTTCAAAGAAAAATCAATGTCAAAACCTTTTTTTTGCCTGTCTAATGCAATATGTTTTTCTATAACTTCAGCTCCACTAGCAACGGCAGCAATCGCAACTCTATTATCTTTTGAGTGATCAGATAGACCTACTTTACATTTAAATTTGTCCTTTAAAATTTTAATATTGTTTAAATTAAAGTCGCTAATTGATGATGGGTAATTACTAACACAATATAAAAGTGTAATATCTTTAGCACCATATTTTTTTGCTATCTTAAAAGTATTTTCAATTTCTTCCATATTTGCCATACCTGTTGAAATAATGATAGGTTTTTTAGTTTGAGAAACTTTTTTAACTAAATTTAGATCTGTCATTTCAAATGATGCAATTTTATAAATTGGACAATTTAGTTTTTCTAAAAAATCTACTGCTGAATCATCAAACGGTGTACTAAAAACTTTTATACCTAGTGATTTTCCATAATTAAAAAGCTGTTTATGCCATTTTAAAGGAGTTTGTGCTTTATTATATAAATCCCAAAGCATATATCCTTTCCACAAACCTTTTTTAATTTTGAAGTATTTTGTTTTTGATTTTATCGTCATTGTGTCGGGTGTATAAGTTTGAAGCTTTACTGCATCTGCACCATTTACATATGCACACTTTATTAATTTTTTTGCTAGATTATAATTTCCACAATGATTTGCAGAAATTTCAGCTATAAAAAAAACTTTATTTTTCATTTAATTTTTTAAATAAATTTGAAATAACATCATCATCAGAATTAATGGAATTTAGAAATTTAAGAGTTTTTGAAGGCGAATTTTTCATTGAATATCTTAATATATTCATCCAGTTCACATTGTTATTTTTCCTAGTTTGTTCAATTTCATTTAAAATTTTCAGTTTTATGCTAATATCTTTTTTTTTCTCTTTCTGATACTTTGTGACTGTATTGAAAATATTTTGTTTCCAAGATTTTAATATTTTTGGTAATTCTCTTGAATTGTGATATGTCCCGTTACCTATTTGTTCAAATTCATTGTAATCATTATTTAAAATATTTTTAAAATTATTGATAAATAGATTTTCAATTTCAGATTTCAAAATAGAATATGTGTTACTAAATGTTAATTTTTTTCTATTTTTGTTTAACTCAAAGTCCAATAGTTTTTGATAAATAATATTACCATTATCAATTCCTTTATCAATTTTGTGTATGGTTACACCAGAGGGTGTATTTTCAGCAAAAGACCAAAAATTTGGATGAGCTCCTTTATTGTATGGAAGATAAGACATATGAAGATTAATTATGTTTTTTTTTCTCAAAATATCTTCACCAATTATATGTTTATAACCGTAGCTAATTATTAAATTTATATTTTTTAAATCATTAAATTTAATTTTATTCTTTGTATTAAAAATTTGATAATTTTTTTTTTCTTTTAGTCTTGTAATTAATTTGGTTTCTTTTTGAGAATAGCCTAAAAAAAGGATTTTTTTCATATTATAATATTACAATATTTAAACAAATGATAAATATAAATTTGTTTTTCAAAAATATTTCTGAAGTGTTATGTAGTATGAAATTATTAAAAAGATTTAAATCTTAACAAATACAAACAATACTTAGCTTAACTAAGACCATACAAAGTGAATATGCCAATATTTCAATGTTTTCATACTATGGTATGATAATTATTAATTTAAATAATGAGAAGTCAAAATAACATTGCAATATTTCTTGCGGCTAGATCTGGGTCAAAAAGATTACCAAATAAACATTTCTTAAAAGTTTCACCTAATCTAAAAGTAATAGATTTATGTATTTTAAGATTAAAAAAAACAAAATTGGTTAAAAAAATTTTTTTATGTACTACTAAAAAAAAAGAGGATGATAAGTTCAAAAAAATAACAATGAATCATAATATTAAATTATTTAGAGGTAACACTAACAATGTTGCAAAAAGGATAATTGATTGTGCTAAAAAATATTCAATAAAAACCATTGTTAGAATTACTGCTGATTGCCCAATTATAGATCCAAAACTAATTGACGAATGTATAAAATTACATTTTAAAAAAAACAGTGAATATACATCAAATATATTAAAGCTTTCTTTTCCCGATGGATTGGATGTTGAATTGATAAATTTAGATACATTAATTAAGTCACAAAAAATTTCAAAGACCAATGCAAATAAAGAACATGTTTCACTTTATATACGAAAATCAAAATTATTTAAAAAGTATAATTATAAAAATAATATAAATTATTCAAATAGACGATGGACCTTAGACAATTTGGAGGATTTTTTGTTTTTAAAGAAAGTTGTTAAGTACTTTGTTTCAAATATTTATTTTACTTGGAAAGATCTAATTAGAGCTGAAAAATTTGATAAATCCTTAATTAATTTAAAGGATAGATAATATGAATAAAGCAATTTTGAAAAAAAGATTTGTAATTGGTTCTGCGAATTTCATTCAGAAATATGGAGCTGAATATAAAAAAATAAGTTCTAAAGAAATAATAAAAATATTAAGTCTAGCAAAAGAAAATAATATTCATAAAATTGATACTGCCGAGGCTTATATTAAAAATAATAATATTTTTAGAAAAATTAGTAAAGAATTTCAATTTATTACTAAAATAAAACCTGATCATCATTGGGCATCATTAAAATATTGTGAAAAAAAACTTTTAAGTCATTTTAAAAAATTTAATTTAGGTAAAATACAAACATTACTTTTTCATGATGATAAGATTTTGTTAAAAAAAATTGGACCAGTAATTTTTAAAAATATTGAAACTTTTAAAAAAAAATACTTTAAAAAAATTGGCATATCAGTCTACGAAACAAAAAATTTAAAATATTTAACCAAAACGTACAATATAGATGTTGTTCAATTTCCTTATAATATTTTAGATAAAAGAATAATCATTTCAGGTTGGTTGAGAAAATTAAAAGAAAATGGAATTGAGGTTCATGTTAGATCTATATTTTTACAAGGATTGCTTGTTAATAAATCAGTATATAAAAAAAAATATTTTAAAAAATGGCAAAAACTTTTTTTTAAATGGTTTGAAAGTTTAAAAAATAACAATATTTCCCCAATAGATTATTGTTTAAACGATCTAATGAGTTATGATTTTGATCAAATTATAATTGGTATTAATAATTATGATAACTTAAATGAAATATTAAATTTTAAAAAAATAAAAAATAATAAATTGATGAAAATTAAAATAA
>MDTG01172140.1_pt1 | contig 10764 bp, 35 predicted proteins | sample 811421 | NCBI WGS metagenome assembly MDTG01 (sample SAMN05326645, study PRJNA326480) | marine metagenome | isolation source: seawater | place: Pacific Ocean: South East | collected 2011
ACAACACGCCACAGGGGACTGCCATACTCACCATATTTTACCGCTTCTGTTATTACTCCGTATTCATCAAAATAAGGAACATAGACTAAACACCCTATTTTCATAATTGCCTCATTGGTTTGGGTTATACTATCCACTATCCTGTTAGGTAGCAGGTGTCAAATATTTTTTTTATTTTTTTCTTTCCATTCTGCGGCTTTCGCCTGACGTTGGGCTTCTCGCTCGTTTTCTTCTTCAATCATTTTTGATACCCATTCGTTTCCGTACTCCTTCTCATAGTCTGCTACATACTCGTTATCCATGACCAGAACCATGTTTCCCTGAAGAAACTTCTTTTTTAAGCGATAGCCAGCGATTAAAAAGTTGGAGTCTGCGGGTACTCTTGAATCCTCGCTCATGAGCACTTTGCAGATAGCGTAAGGCATGGACTTCCACTTCATCTTGTATTCACCAGTCTCTTTGTCTTTAACTTTTCCACGATACTTGCGAAAAGCCACCTTCTCAATGGTCGATGTTATGTTGCCTTGTGCAAAAAATACGGTTTGGTTTGGTTTTAAGTAAGCCATTATGTCCTCCATGACTTTGGGTTATACTATTCACTAACTGGTTTAGTAGAGAGTGTCAAGTGTTTTTTTGATATTTTTTTAATTCGCCTACTTTCATGATACCACCTCCAGTTTGTATCCATTCATTGAATAAGCTTCACCATCCAGCCATTCTATCCACCATCTGTCGACAATGCCTATTTGTGCTGTGATAATTCCCATTTTGTGCCCACTTAAAGTCGTTACCAAGTCACCTATTTTCATCGGCATCCTCCTTGTGTTCGTGATACTTTGCCCGCACCCAGTACCCCACAAGAGGAGCACTACCAAGCGCAGCCAATATGGCGTTCCATTCGCCATGACAATTAAATAAATGCTCTAACATATTACCTCCAAATCATCAGAATAAAACCAACCTTGAACCCCGAATGTCCATGTAACCTGAAACATTGTACGTCTTTTTTCTCTCAATGCAAGGTTACGAAACACCGAATTTTTAGTTATTACTCCATACCACACAACATCATTCTTCCCACTATGCTTTACTAAATCACCTACTTGCATATTACCTCCAAGTCATAGATTGAATAAATGTTGCGGTATCCACAACTCCAAATTACTACTATTTCATCTTCATCCTCAATCTCAATGATGGTACCTACATCATCATCAAACTGCCATACATCGGGGTTTCGCTGTACTAAATCACCTACTTTCATAATTACCTCATTGGTTTGGGTTATACTATCCACTATGCTGTTTTGATCTGGTTGTCAAATAATTTTTTAAAGTTTTTTTTCATCTCCAAATATCGGGGGTTTTCTCTGGCTTCCTTCCAGCAGGCGTAAAAGATTTTCGCACTCTCCGCCTTTTCGCAGGTCATAGCGTCAGGCTCTTGGGGGAGTATCGTACCATCAGGTGCGTACTTTTTGCCGTCTCTGTGGTTCGCATACCTACGGGCACGGGTAAATCCCATGTGCAAATATTTCTTAGCCATGTCTGCGCCAACAAAATCACCTTCAGACAGGTAACTGTAGAACATAGCGAGGATCTTTTGGCTACTCGTTTTTGCCTCTGGAATTGTCTTAAAACGCCAATGCTGGCAGATCTCAGACTTATACGGCTCACAAATTAAAACACCTTGTTGGCCTTTGCCAATGTGATACAGGTGTGGACTCTTACGATAATCGACTTTTGGATTCCACTTTTTAAAATAGTCATCACTTACTTGCATACTACCTCCAGTGCTTCTAATTCGTACCATTCATCAGATCCATCAGGCCATAAAACCTTATGACTGTAATAACCCGACCTTGTGGCAATAATAATGCCATAAGTCTCTTTGTCACCATCATCAAGAAAAGTGTCAACCATCCAAGCGTTATGCTTTGCCCATTCTCCCTTGATTACCACTAAATCACCTACTTGCATACTACCTCCACACGTCTTGGTGGACAGTCGCTAACATGCCCATCCAGCCAAGCTATTTCCAACATTATCTTTGTGCTTAAAAACCTCTCTTCTGGTATTGGATGATCTACTTCTCGTTTGCGAATGATTACGCCAAGAGTTCCGCACTTTCTGTACTTTACTAAACTTCCTACTTGCATACTACCTCCAAAAAGTCTTGGTGTACTGTGGTTTCCAAGCCGCTTAAAAAGCCAACCCAAAGGTAGCTCCAGTTTAGATGATACACTCCTGTAACAATTCCGATACCATCGTGTTCGTTCTTGACTAAGTCTCCGATTTTAAACTTATTGTTCTTCATTTTTCCTCATTGGTTCGGGTTATACTATCCACTAACATGGTGGGTAGCAGGTGTCAAATCTTTTTTTCATATTTTGCTAAAAGGGGAGCATAAATCACGATAGAAGTTGCCATTTCGATGAACCAGACTTCTAAATGGTTAGGGTGCTTTGGGTTTCTATCGAGAACAATGCCAACGTGTCCCATGTAAATCACCAAATCTCCGATGTCTGCTGTCATGCTGCCTCCACATGCCAAACCCCACACCATGAAACATCCCCATCGTGCCACAGACACTCTACTTGTCGACCTTTAATTTTAGTTATTACACCCCAGTGCCGTACACTACCGAAGTTTGTTTTTACTAAATCCCCTACCTTCATTTCACCACCTCCAAATCAGATTCCCAATGATGATGTTGTTCACCTGTCGTGTAATTGTGAACAAGCCACATCTTGAATCTCCGAGTCTCCCAGTTTTTACAACATTGTAATAAAATTACATGGTGGCCGTATTGGGTGGGGTTGCGGGAGCCCTTCTCAATTACCTTACATAAGTCTCCTACTTGCATATTACCTCCAAATCACATCCCAATTCCCATGTTAAATCGCCATCTGTCCATGTTATTTCATAGCACCAACTTACTTCTTTATCAATACTCAAGACAATTCCACGCAAATTCGTGTATTTGTCGCTTGTAATGTTGGTTAATCTCACCAAATCGCCTATTCGCATATCGCCTCCACGTCAGTAAGTTGTATTTGTCCGGTTTGTCCTTTGGAATCAGTGAATCTGCCCCATCCAGCCCATGAACCATCGCCCATATAAATCAAATACTCACCAACAAGGAAGTTTCGATACATGCCCTCTCTTAATCTCACTAAATCGCCAATAGTCATTTTTACCTCATTGGTTTGGGTTATGATAGTACCTTATCTCAGTAAGATAATTTTGTCAAATAAAAAGTTTATTTTTTTTTCACTTCGATGAATAGCTTGCTTATAACCTCGCTCATGCCGCCCATGTTATGAATCGGGTCGAAGCACCATAGCACACGCACACTATTGTCATTGGATTCTATGATTGTGCCTATCGCCCCAGTAGGGTTGTGGGTTATTAAATCTCCTACTTGCATACTACCTCCAAACTGGTTTGATACATAAGGACTATTGGGTCTTCGGGTTTTCCGTTTATCCAGTGAACATCTGCTGTTGGGCAGCGGAATTCCCAGTGATCATCGCATACTGATATGACGATACCATATAGTCCAGTATCAGGGTTACACCTTACCAAATCTCCTACTTTCATGCTAACTCCATCCATTCTTCAAGCTCAAACCATCTCATATAAACATCCGTTTCATCATTAAGCCAAACAAAAACAACATCGCCACCATCGTGCTTTGTAATGACTGCGTAGCCCATTTCTTTAAAGTGAAGGTCATTTTTTGACCTTATCAGGTCTCCAACTTTCATTTTAGTCTCCTGAGCCAAACTGTGGGAAATCCCGTTCTGTGGTATCCTGTATCACAGAACAAGATATTGCACCAATCCTCTCCTATCTCCGTTATCAGGACAAGGTTACCATTATGTGTCTTTACTAAATCGCCAATAGTCATTTTTACCTCATTGGTTCGGGTTATATCAGTACCTTATCTCGGTAGTAGATTATTGTCAAGTATTTTTTTTTGGTTTACACAAGTGAATTGCATAGCATGTCCACACTAACGCAACAAACGAAGCGGTTTTTATTACAACTTTTATTTTTTTTCTCATTTTTTCTTTCCTTTCTTTTTGGGGGGCCTGTAAATCTTTAAATCCTTTTCCATAACATGGAATATGTGGTCAGAACCAACTGGGTTAATTGCCACCCACCGGCATCCACCACGCTTCTTGTCATGTTTTGAAGCCTTCGATATTGGCTTTGAACCAGACTCAATAACCATACAAGGGTCTTTGTAAACATTGATTCCCTCTGTTCTGGTAAAATAATTCCAGCCGTTTGTACCAGCATTTGCCCTGCAACAAACCAACTCGCCGGCCTTCCAACGATGGGGAGCCTTATGGTTTTCCCATACCTTCTCTGCATATTCGTTATTTATCATGCGAGTTGTCATATTCCAGTCTGGGACTTCAAGAACAAGTTTTTCGCTTGCCAATATTCTTTGAATATCTTGCGCTATTTGCATGTACCAACCACGTTGAGCAATATAATATTTTGAAGCCACGTCTGCTCTCTCACGAAGCTCCGGGTTTGAGTTCCATTCGGTTGACCAGTTTTCCTCTTGATCGAGCATTTTATCGCTAAACACCTCCATTAGGCTATTAAGGTAGTTAATTTGAGGCTCCGTCAATGGTTTGGCGGTGTTTTCCATTTTTAGCCGCAAGTCTTGGAGGACAGCAAATCTCTTTTTCATATACCCATCACGCCCCCAAGATATTTTGGACGCTCTGGCGATTGTTTTGTCTATCATTTCAGTCGTATATTTTAGTTTCATTTGTTCTCCGTTGTGTCAGGGTATACTATCCACTATCATGGTGGGTGGTAGGTGTCAAATATTTTTTTAACTTTAGGTGATCCATCTTTCAATAAGCCGGGTTATTCCTTCATTATCAACAACGTCTGAATTTATATCATTAAAAAACCAATTGAAAACTTCATCCCATTCACTATTCAACCAATTTTCATCTGGTTCGAATGGCATGGGGCTTACAACCGATGGATCTATATAATCCAAGAACCAGTAATCAGCGGCCAGCAGGTCGTTGCCTATTGTATTTGCGAGGGATTTAATGCTTACTTTGTGTATATCATTGTTAATTAAAACCTCGATGGTGCTATTACTCTGGTATTTATTTGTGCCTGCGAAGGAGCAAAAAACATTTAAATTGGCATAATCAATTTTTGTAACCATCCCTAAAACAAAATCGTTTGGGCCGTTGCCCTCATGGAATTTTACCAAAGAGCCAATACCAATGCCAATTCGATTAATGGCTTCGGTTAGTTTTCGTTTCCAGCTTTTATTGGCTGCGTACAGGTTACTTCTAAGCTGCTTGAAGTGCTCACATTTAGGTCTTTTATGTCCGGTGCTACCGCAAAACGAACACCTTGATTGTCTTCTCGGTTTTGATAATTTGGCTTTCCTTTCTTCACGCCTTTTTAGCTCCATTAGGGCTTTGTGTTCGTGGGCGGTTGGAATGTAATTGGGCATTTTAGCAAATTTGTCCAACGCCAAATCTGCATATGAATCAACACCTTTACAAGTGGTTATGTTATGGTTATGCCCGCCACAATAGCTACACCGTACGGTGCCTTTACCCCAGTAGAATCCTTTCATGTACCCCCCTATCTCTTAAAAGAATTTTTAAAATATTCAAGAGCCTTTTCTGCAACGGCTTTTGTTTCATAGATCATTACCTCTTTGTCTTCGGCTATTTTCAATGCGTATAGACCCAAATCGTGATGTTCTAATTCTTTATATTCGCTTATGTGTTTGCTTGTAATTTTAAATATAGTCATTTTTACTCCCATTCTCTTGTAGGTATCTCTAAGACACCATGAATATACCCAATTGGGCAAAAAATAATTAACACTCTCCACCCCATAAACTTGGGTGGTAGTCGCTTTTTCCATTTAAAGTCGGTGTTTTTGCTTGTGTCTTCCTTCTCAACATAAACAGTCATATGTGTGCTTGTATCGTCACTTTGCTTTTTCACGTAAAAAGCGTTGTCAGTACAATCAGGTAACTCATTCATGAGAGCTTTCTTAACTTCTTCTTCTGAGACTTTATCCCCAGTCCAGTAAATGTGTGCCATTTTCACCTCCATTAAATAAATATAGCATATCTTTTGATTCTAAACTTCTCTCGTTCCGAAGCCCCCCAGTAGACCAGTAGACCCAGACGTAATCACGTTTTATATCTTTCTTAATAATAATTCCGATACAGGCCCGTAACCTCCCCACCACCAGATCACCAACATTCATTGACGCCCCCTTGTGTTTAGATAATTCTTGAAGCAGACCCCAGCACACAGGGCGCATATTGTTGCAAAAAAGTAACTACCTGTTGAGGCGTTTAAGAGCCCGAACCAAACATTTAAAAAGAAACAGAACAGGCTGAAGTTTGGATGTTGTAAAAGTTTCATTTTTCCTCCGATGTATTACAGTATTTAGATTCTTCCATTTTTTGTTTGAATAGTTTCCACTTTTCCGATTTGAAAAGCTTTTTTCTGCGCCTTGCTACAGTTTTGATTCTACGTTTTAACTTATCTGATAGATCAATCCTCCGCAATAAATCATCATAAGTTAGTGAACACTTCGTAAACCGGTTTGCATTTGCTGATAAAAATTGATAATTTTCAAGATCATCAGTGCCTCCATTGTTTACTGGGTTGACATGATCAAGTTCGTACCAGATAGTTTGTGATTTCCATCCCATGTAATCTCGGTACGGGGCGTTCCATAGGCCGTTTAACTGGTCTTTGCCGACCCGCAACCAAAAGGTACAGCGATAATTTTGTGTCTCGAATATCATGTTAATGTATTCATCAATTAAATCATTATCTTTTGAAGCTTCTTCATACCCACACAACACAAACGCTTTGCTAATTCTATTTCTTAGTTTATAAATTTCGACCTCAGTCGCTCTTGAGTTTTGATTAAGGTTTGTTAAATGTTGATTTAGTGTATATTTTTTATTCATAACATCTCCTTGTTGTCTATATCTAATATCACGATTTATTCATCTTGTCAAGAAATTTTATATCAATAATGTGATTATTGTTTGAATGTACCCACTCTACCTTACATACTAAGCATTGACCCCAGTACCCAGTATGACTAACAACGATTCCATAATAGCCATGTACGTTATGTCTGACAAGATCTCCAATCTTTAATTCCATTTACCTCCCCTCTCCTCAATGTATTCAGAAAACGAAACCATCGTTGACTTCAACATTTCTCTTAGATCATCAAACTCCTCTCCATCGTTGTCTGTGACGAGGTTTAATGCCTTTGCGGCCTCTATCATTAAAGAAACCGATTCACACATTTTTAAATTATCATGAAAGTCTTTAATATTTTTTAAATTTTGCTCGAATGGTGGCAATTTGTTTTTTTGTTTCTCTTTTGACATACTTACTCCTTTATACTTTAAAGTATAACACATAAGTAACTATACGTCAAGAATTATTATTTTAAGATAGAATTTTTATCACTCCTGAGTCAATTAATTTCATAAAGGTTCTTTCGGCTATAATCTGTACGTCTCCATCATTATAGCTTATCTCATAATTGTTTCGCCACTTAATGGCGGATATGTTGGTTTTTAGTGCACCAGATGCCAGTGTCTTGGTAATTATACCAATTTTACCGGTATCCTCAATGAGGGTTCCAACTTCATATTTAAAGTCGTATGTGCCCTCATTTTCCATCCAAGACCCCTTTGAGAAACTTTCTGGTTACAAAGTCCAGTCTCCCAGCGTAGACTATATTTTCCTGTATCTCTGGTATTCCTACAAATGGGTTTATTTCAATGGCAACAGCAGACAATACCCCTACGGCTCTTCCTTTTTCATCAAATATGACGGAGCCAGACGATCCGGGCAACGCCCAGCACTGTAGTAGTAGTTTTCTCTCTTTTTGTTTTGCAACCATGCCCTGTAGTACCATTTTTCCTAAATGCGATGGATAACCAGCGTATCTAATTATGGCCCCAACTTTATTATTATCCATATTAATTTTAAATTTTACAGGTTTTGTTAAAGACAGGTCACCCATTGGCCGTATTATAGCTATATCTCGTTCTTCGTTGACCCATAGCGTCTCCGACTTGACTATTTCTAAACCGTCTTGAATCCACACTTCTCCGCCGTCTACAACATGTGCAGCAGTGATAATAAACTTGTGTTTACCATATTTAAAATAATTACCCGAAGCGTGCCCTCTTTGAACACCATCAAACTTTATCACCAGCTTAACTGACGATTCCAAACTGCGATCTACTTTACTTACAGTATAAGTAGTATAGTCATCGCTCTCAATTACCGTGTCACCCGAAGTGTCCAGCATCGGCATAACACATGAAAATAAAAATAACAACATAATTTGTCCCCCCTTTAGTAACTATGAGGGGAAAAATAAAAAAGGCCAAAAGCGTAAGCTAATGGCCTATACGGTGTTGTCATTGGTTCATGTCAATGTTATATTTTTTATACTTGTTGGTCTACAAAAAACCCTTGATCCTTTGCTGTCTTCAAATATTAAAAAGCCTCTGCTTTCTCTTATGAAAATGCAATTGGCTTTATAATCGCCATCAATCCATTCTATGGAGTAGCTCTTTCCTTCTTTAAGATCTTCCGTAGTCATCCTCTAACCTCACTACGTCGTTAATTTCAGGTGTGGATACTTCAATCAATTTAACATCACAGCCTCCGGGGGCTCTGAAGCGATGAACTGTCATTGGTTTAATTCTGCAAGTTTCACCTTGTCTTAGCATAATCTCATCAACTGGGCTGTCACCAAGCTCAAGTATCAAAACACCGTCTAAAACGTAAATTGTTTCGTCTTTGATTTCGTGATACTGCTTTGATAAACTATGGCCGCCGTCAATATGTAAGATTTTGCCAAGATATTTATCATTGATAGCCCATCTTATTTCATGACCCCAAGGTTTGTCTACTTTCATTTTACCTCCAAATACTTCTGGAGATCAGTGAAGCCACCAACAAATTTTTCTTCATTTTTTTCTGTGTGTTTTTCCACGATCATTGGAACTGTATTCCAGTCATATTTGTCTTTGATGTGTTTAAGCAAAGCATCAGACTGATCAAGACAGCAGAACATAAACTGTTCTCCTTTTTCAATTAAAAGCTCTTTTGCATGAGTACAGAAAGGACATTCTGTCCATGCGTATATTTCAAAATAGCGCATACCTACCCCTTTAGTAGTTGTTTGTTTGTATTTGATAGTATTTTAGTCTCTATCACAGACGGTGTACCAATTACGGTAATTGTTTGATTTGTATTTAGTTGCAAGTCGGTAAATTGGGCACCTTTGTTGATTTCTAAATTAAGTTTACCCTCTGAAAGCATCCTTTTGTACTGATAGTTTTCAGATATATAAGATATTTGCATTATGTTAATTGAGACTTCTGTGAGATAATACTCAATATCACCCTTTCTTTGTCTCTCATTTAGCTTAATTAGTCTTACAAACATTATCTTTCCACCAGTCTAACCACTCGCTTGTCCACAAAAACAATCTCATCACCCATTAGTATTTTAATAAGGTCATCTGTTGATGTGTTGTTCTGAATAACAATCGCCATTGCTGGGTCGGAGGCCACCCTCAGTGGCAAGACAGTGCCAGTATCAACACCCAATAAGACCGTTCCCTGTGGGACTCTAATTAAATCGCCGTTAACCAGCATCCTCTTCTCCTGCAACTGGTTCGTTTTCTGTCATCGGAACATCCTTAGCTGAATTATATCCAGATAAAATCATATGGGCTTCACCCAAGCCTCTATCAACTTCGGACAACATTTTTCTTGTATCATCAATGAGAGTTAATCCCATCTCATGGTGCCCCAACTCTATCATATGCATTGCCAATTCCATAAGGTGTCCGGCTTTATGCAAACTCAATTCACCTAACATATCTGCAACCTTGTCTGGTACTTTGTCCAGATCAACAGAATATCCTATTCTAACATCCATTTTTTACTCCATTATTAGTTTATAAATTGTTGCGGCAACCAGTCCGGTTACCGTTGTGGCAATTGTCCAAAGTATCTTGGTAACATTACTTTGCCAACCTTCTAAGTCTTTTATCCTTTCATCAAGGTCACGTATTCTTGTATAAAGACCAGAATTAGGATTGTAAATTGCAGACTTAACATCCTTAATATCATTGTGCAAATCTTCTTGTTTCTGTACCATCGCTTTAAGGTCGCTGTTAATCTCAACTAAAGTAATCCTCAACTCATTTAAATCTTCTGGGTTCATAATCAGTCTCCATACTAAATAGTCTTCTATGATACAATAGCATGACTTGTAGTGATCAAAGTAGACGCCACTGACACGGCATTTTGAAGTGCGCAGCGAGTTACTTTAGCTGGGTCTACGATACCATTATCAAGCATGTTTACTTCGCTGTCATTCATGAAATTATAGCCCCAATTCACTTTAAGGTGCTTGACCCTATTGACAATAAGATCCGGTGATTTTCCGGCATTTTTGGCCATTTGACGCAAGGGTTCCTCAACAGCGTCGAGTATGATCTTTGCTCCAATTGATTGCTCTTCATTGTCTGTTTCCACGTGAAGGTTAGATGAAGACCTAAGCAGGGCTATCCCGCCACCAGCAACGATGCCTTCTTCTTGTGCAGACCGAACTGCCTCAAGCGCATCGTCAATGCGGTGTTTCTTTTCAATCATCTCCACCTCTGTGGCTGCACCTACTTTGATTACAGC
>MDTG01344600.1_pt1 | contig 10764 bp, 7 predicted proteins | sample 811421 | NCBI WGS metagenome assembly MDTG01 (sample SAMN05326645, study PRJNA326480) | marine metagenome | isolation source: seawater | place: Pacific Ocean: South East | collected 2011
CTGATATTATTGGAATCAATCAATCAGCTAGAACTACAACTGTTAAACCAGCTGGAACTACATCACTAACTTTAGGTACTTCATCTGGTATCCATGCATGGCATAATGATTATTATGTTAGAAGAATGAGAGTGGGTAAAAATGAATCAATATACAATTATCTAGCTATTAATCATCCAGACTTAGTGGAAGATGAGTTATTTAGACCACATGACACAGCAGTTATTTCAGTACCACAAAAGGCACCTATAGGTTCAATATTGAGACATGAATCACCATTTGACTTATTAGAAAGAGTTAAAAAGGTATCTCAAGAATGGATTAAACCAGGTCATATAACAGGTCAGAATACACATAACGTTTCAGCAACAGTCTCTTTAAAACCTGAAGATTGGGAATTAGCAGGAGAATGGATGTGGACAAACCGTGAATATTATAATGGTTTATCAGTGTTACCATACAATGGTGGTACATACGACCAAGCACCATTTGAGGATTGTGATGAAGAAACATATGAGAAGATGATGAAGTCTTTAACAAGTGTTGATTTATCCAAAGTAATTGAATTAGAAGATAATACTGATTTAAGTGGTGAGTTAGCATGTGCTGGTGGAGCTTGTGAAATAGATGTTGATTTAACAAAAATTTCAAAAAACGGTGTCGAAAAAGTTTAGTAAAATTATAAAACTTAAAGGATAAGATAACCCCCATTAATTGGGGGTTTTTTGTGCCTAAAATTTACATTTCAATATTTTACCATAAATTATATAGTTGAATATTTATTAATAAAAAGAAATGGGGTATAAATATATTAATATAGCTTTTCCTTTTGAAGATGATGATAAAAAAAATTATTTTCTAAAGTTAAATGATGTTGGTAAACAAGCAATTAAATCTGATTTAATTCATTTATTATTAACTACACCTGGTGACAGACTTTATTTACCAGAATTTGGTTGTAATTTAAGACAATATATATTTGAACCTAATGATAGTAATACACATGGTAACATCAAAGCTGAAATACAAACAGCTATAGACAAGTTTATTCCTAACTTAATTATAACACAACTACAAGTGGAGAAACCCCAACAAGGTGAGTTTGATGTGAGGGTAGAACATACAGCTGTAGTTAGGATTGATTATTTGTTCACAGAAGGTGCTTTACAAAAAGCAGACTTTGTTATAATAGAAATATAAAAAAAAATAAAATGGCAGAAAAGAAAATTAATTATTTTTCTAGAAATTTCGCTGATGTACGAGAGGAGTTAGTTAATTTCATTAAATTATATTATCCAGATATATTCTCAGATTTTAATGACGCTTCAGTTGGTATGATGTTATTAGAACTTAATGCTGCGGTAGCTGATATGTTATCCTTTCAAACAGATAGAATGTTACAAGAAACTCAGTTAGATTATGCACAAGAAAGAAAAAATGTTTTAGCTATTGCTAGGACATTAGGATTAAAAGTACCAGGTTTAAGACCAAGTATAACATTAGTAGATTTTAGTGTAACACTACCAGTTAGGGGTGACACATGGGATATAAGATACTCACCTATAATAAGGTACGGTTCACAAGTAGCTGGAGGGGGTCAAATTTTTGAAAATATGGATGATATAGATTTCTCCTCACCATACACGACAGGTGGTGTACCAAATAGATTAATATTACCTAACATTAACAGCAACGGTAAAATTATTAGTTACACAATAGTTAAAAGAGAATTAGTAATTAATGGTATTACAAAAATATTCAAGAGAACTATAAGTCAAAGTGACTCAGTACCATTCTTTGAATTGATATTACCAGACACTAATGTATTATCAATAGAGAGTATAATAACTCTTGATGGTACCGACTTCGTTACCAATCCAACATTAGACCAATTTATAGACCCTAGTTTAAGATGGTACGAAATGGATTCATTAGCTGAAGACAAAGTATTTGTGGCTGACTCAACAAGAGAATCAGACAACCCAGCCGTGAAACCAGGTAAATACATTAGTACAACAAAGAAATTTTTAAAAGATTTTACCGATAATAATTTTTGTAAATTAACTTTTGGTAGTGGTACGATGAGTGGTTTAGACCAATTAGATACCATAAGTAAAACAGGTATAAAAATTGGTGATTTTATTAATACGACATCACTAGGAGAACTTTTAAAACCAAACACAACTCTTTTTATGAGATATAGAGTTGGTGGTGGACCTAGTAGTAATATTGGACCTAATGTTATCAATAGTATTGGTAATATGACAATGAATGTTTCTGGACCAAGTTCCACTATACAACAATCTGTAAAAGATTCATTATCGGTTAATAACCCTTTACCTGGTATTGGTGGAGCTGGTACACCTTCAGTAGACCAAATAAGGCAATTAACTAGGTATAACTTTGCTTCACAAAATAGAGCTGTAACAATAAAAGATTATGAAGCTATAATATCTAAAATACCAGGCCAATTTGGAGCTCCATATAGACAATTAGTAACGGAGGAACAAAATAAAATACAAGTATATATTTTAGGGTTAGATTCAGATGGTAAACTAACAAATACCTCTACAAATACATTAAAAGAAAATATAGCTACTTGGTTAGCAGATTATAGGATGATTAATGATTATGTAACAATAAGAGATGGTAAAATAATAAATTTAGCTTTTGAAGTTGATTTGTTTATAGACAAAATGATTAACCAATCGGAAGTAATTAATAACACAATTCAAAGTATTAAAAATTATTTTGACATCAAGAAATGGCAAATGGGTGATAATATTTATATGGCACAACTAATTGAAAATATTAATAATGTTGGTGGTGTATTAAATGTTATAGATGTTAGAGTTTACAATAGAATAGGTAATGGCTACTCAAACAATCAAACAAGTCAAAAATCTATTGAACCAAATCAAACAGTAAATGCTTCACCATTTAATAACACAAAACAAATTGATTTATTGGAAGATTATGCTTTATTCGGTGACCAAGACTCTATGTTTGAAATTAAAAACCCAGCTTCTGATATAAAGATAAGAGTTAAAAGAAGTTCAACAGTAACGGAGGGTTAAAATGGAAAGAATTAAACAACTTTTAGGGAGTGCCAGATATAAAATGGCTACTGATGAAAATATTAATGTAAGTTTTAATTTACAGGGTAATATGTCTCCACTTAAGAGTAATTTAAACACAATAATAAGTTTAGTAAGTCAAGAACAAGTTTTTAGTGAAGAAAGATTAAATTCAAAGAAGTATAGATTTTTAGGTAGATTAAATATTTTTACGGATAACTCAGTTAATATTTTAGATTCTAATTTAGCATTAAGACCTAATAACAAAGATTGGGACCCCCTTTTTGATGGTTCTAACATCGGACTCAACCCACCCATAGCACCAAATAATTGGATATTACAGGTATTATACCCAAGCGTGATGGTTAAATATGATAAAGTACAAAATAGTCAAGCTTATCTAGGTGTAGACATAGAAACAGTAGAACCCAATAATATTTCTGGTAAAAAAAGTAAACTATCTTTAAAAACTTATTATAACCATAATTTAGAAGTTGGTGATTATTGTTATGTTTATAGTAACCAAAGTAATAGTGTATATACTAAAGTACATTATGTAGAGTCTTTAGGTGAGAATGGAGAATTAGAAGAAAAAAAAGTTACATTAGATAGTAACTATATAGGTAATAGTAATAATTTAATTTTAAAAAAAATCATTAATCCATCAGATGACGATATTAACTTTAATAAAACTAAAAATATAAAAAAAGTAATATCATGTGATTTAAGTGGTAATACACAGAATTCTAACTACACTTTAGTAGTGACAGGTAATTTATCACCCACTTTTTCGGCTAACACACATAATCTAAGACTAAATGATTATATAGATATTAGAGTTAATGATAATAATTTTATTTTAAATGGTTTACATAGAGTTGTTAAAATAATAGATAGATATAGGGTTGTTATAGATTTAAAAATAAGTAATACACCAAATACCACAATAAACAGTCTTACAATACCTTTTAGAAGATTAGACGGAACACCTTCAGATTATTATATAAGAAAGTTTAAACTTTTAACAGTTAATGATTATGAGATAAATAAAGCAACTTCATTTGGGTCTAGTATTTACCCAAAGACACTAACTAATAGTTTGGGTGTGGCAAATGACACTTGGTTATTTACATTCATAAAAGATATAAATTTAAATGGTTTTTTAAATCATAGGGGTGGACCAATAACCGAGTTGTATTTAGCTGCCATTAAAAGAGCTGGTGAAAACACCTTTGGATGGTCTAACGTAACGGCTCATTGGGATTACCAAAGTAGTTATGCTGAACAAAATAATAAAATAGAGGATATCTCTAATTATAATTTAGGGGGTGTTGGTACCTTAGAAAAACAGTTACCATGTATCTCAGAATACGTTGGTGACTTTGTTGAATATAATAGGTCTATATTAAAAGAAACTAGAATATTAGAGGTAATACATAGATTTACATTAAATTCATCACCTACATTGGAAAACGGTTACTACATAAAACCATTCCAAAAAATAGAAATAAGAAAATATTCTGAAATAATTGAGGTGGCTAGTTCGAATGAAAGTTACGGAGGTATACCAGGTAATAGTGAAATAAAACCAAATGGTGATACCATATGGAGAGATTTATTAGAACCAGGTTTTATAGAAAATGGTGTAAACGGTGTTAATTACCCCTATTTAAACGGTTCCCATTATATATACATTAATAAAGGTGTTTATGTTAAAAGACAAAAATACGTTGAACCTCCACTTCTTTTCAGTAAAACTAAATTAGTAACACCACAAATAGTTTGTTAGATGAGTTTATATAGTTTTAAAATAAGAAATAACTTTAAATTACTTAACACAGGTGATACCGTTAACCCTATGGTAGTGACTGCACAGACAGGGACACAAAAATTCACTGAGTACCATAAAATGTATACTACAAATAGATATGACATTTTAAATAAAAAAACACAAGGATTAAGTATAAATCAAGATAATTCATTTAATCAAGTTAAAAACACTTTAGCATATTTTACCACTAGAAACCCAGCCATAAGTTTATCAGCTTTAACACCCACCCTAATTAATAATGATTATGATAGTAGTCATTCTATAACTTCGGGTAATACAATAGTAAAACCCACAGAGTTATTTAAAAACATAACAATACCAATAGGTAATAATTTCAACCAAGTAACTGATGAATTAGAGTTAGATTGGTGGGTTAAAAAACAAACTAAAAAGGTTATAAATGGGGTTTTAGATGGTGAAAAGGTAAAGTACTTAAGTGAAATTTATCCAGGTATTACAATAAATTTTAAATTTTATGATAAAAACAGTGGTACTTTTGATGACAATAATTTAACAAACGGTTACTTATCTAACGGATTTTTACAAGAAGAAATTAATGTTAAAAATTCCTTTAAAAAATCTTTTTTTAGGTTATATTTTTACGACAGTGATAATATTAGAAATAGAAATTTATTATTAACGGAAGACATAGATGTTTTCGGTAGTGATAAACCACAATTTAAACTAGATAGAATTTATTGGTTTAAAGAAGATGAATTATTTAGAGACACAATGGATAATAGAATTGTTTATATGGATGCCAGATTTTTTAACGCTAAGACAGGTGAGGTTGTTAGATTTATAAACTTACCTAATAACATACAAATACCTATACAAATTAGTGCACTATCTAGTAACAATCAATGGAGGTCTAGTAAGATTAATATATTAAACCCTAAAAATAATAATGGTTTATATAATTTTAAAGTAGTACCAAATGTTGGTGCAAATACTAACTCAACAATAACTCTCACCCAATATACCCTAAAGACACAATGAGTTTTTATTCTAGAAAAATACCTATTTACAAATCTTTTAGAGTTATTGACTCAGATGGAGACGGAAAGGCAGATTCAATGGTTTACGCACCACTAAACGATTTTTATTATTTACAAATAGGTATAGAACAAACAACCAAAGATATTGGTTATTATAAAACTGGTTTAGACTTAGAAGAAGAGGCACCATTTGAGGTTATATGTTCATCTAATTTATGGGACTTAACTAATAATGGTTCTAATGATAATGACACCTCTAATTTGGGTGGCATTAGTTTGTCACCACTAACCGCTGATACCATTGGTACTAATTTACAACAATCAGCAAATGAGTATTGTGCCGACCCAACCGCTACAAACTATAACGCATCTTTATCTGGTAATACCGCATTTACTCCTTGTCCAAACAACAGTTGTTGTACTTACTTATCATCAGAAAATTATTCCTCTGGTAGTCCAGCAAACCCTGGTTCAAGTAGTGAACCATTAGAATGTTTAACAGTTTATACTGATTGGGGTCCATGGAATGACAATTTATTATTAGATGATTACGAGAATGAGTATAATACAGGTGGTGGAACAAACGCTAGTTGTGTTATAACTTTAAGGTTTATAAATCTATCTGCTAATAGTGTTGGTACAACCCCTGGTTTTGGCCCCTCAACCCCTATTCAGGGTGGTTGGTATGGTTCTGAAATAAAAATAGAAATAGATAGTGGGAATGGTTTTGAAGTTATAAACCAAGGAAATTCTTTAATTAGTGGTGTTGAGGAATCAATAGAATTCAATTCTTCTAACTCTAGATGGACTTTAGGTGAGAAAGTAAGATTGTTTAGAGCCTCTCATGACCAAGGTTACGCCATTGGTAAAGATTGGTACTCAACTAAACCGTATAGAGATTTAACATTAAGCCCACCTAGTGGTTCACAAATAAAAATAACATATTATAACCCACAAGTAGCACCACCTCAACTAGGTCCATTAGAACTTTTATTATATGATTTAAGACTTCAGATAATACAAGGACCAATTTCAAACCCTATACCCCTTAGTCCAACAACAACCACCCCCGAAGATGATTGGGAGTGGGAAATAGGTCAAAACACTTTATCCCCATCATTTATGCCGGTTACCCCAAAGCTTAGGTATGATGAGGGTGGTGAAAGTTTTTATTTTATAGATAGTACAGCCTCAAACAATGATGTAAGCAACAGTCTTATGGTGAATTATTGGGATGATTATTTAAGCAATGATAGTTCAGCCAATGTTCCTTGGGGCCCACAAAATTCACAAACAACTATTGGTGTTTTTTACAATATACCTAATCTTTCAGTTTTATATGATTTTGGTGATAGCTCAGTTATACCACCATCTACAGTAGTAGACTATTTTTCTAACCCATCAGAAGAATTAACTGTTTTTCCTTTGACTTGTTCACAAGGTTCTGGGTCAAGTAATTTTGTTTCTTATTTTGACAAAGATGGTGATGGTTATATTGAGTGGGATACTGATTACCCAAATATTGATGCTAATAACCCTGGTTCTGTAGATGACGGTTTGTTTAGTAAAACAAGATATGATTCACCTTATATTTACCTCAAACCTGGTACTAAAGATGGTTCTGAACTTTTCGGTGGAAATGCATTAACCCAAAATACAGGTACCAATCCTGAAGTTGTGGGTCCATCTTCATCGGGTGGGTGGAAAATGTACGCTTATAAAGATAGTTTAGCAGCGAGTACTTATTTGTATACAAATGTATCACCAACTTGTCAACTAAGTGGGGTTGATAACGATTTCACCTCTGACCCAAATTTAGTTGACCAATCCAATAGTAACATATTTTTACCACAGACAGATGTGGGTACTGGTGTTAATATGGAAAATGCTGCAAATATAAAATATTTTAAAAACACCGGTTTTACGGAAGTAAAAATTAATCACCTTTGGAACAGGGGTTCTACTGACGCTGAAGGTGGTTGTTGTGCTAAACAGTATGGTACACAATTTAATTTATCAACAGAAGGACCTTACATGAAAAAGGAATGTTCACAATGTCATGGTCAATTAACAACACGTTCTGCTCAACCAGTATTCGACCCACAAACTATAATTGATATGCAAACAACTGATAGTAATGTGTTTTATGGACCATTTTTTGACTCAACAAACCCAACTTACAATGGATATGGTTTAGCCTTTTCAAAGGCAAATAATTATTGTAGAAACATAAGAAATAAAAATGGTGTTGACCAATATAACTCATCACAAGGTACTAAAGAAAAGGAAACTTTTATTGGTGGTATATTACATGGTGGAGCTAAACAATATAGTTACGGTTCAACACTTTATAACATGTACACAGATACTTTGGGTACACGAAAAAACAATACGAAATGGGAGAGTGTATTCCCACCATGTGATGGCCAATTCTACTTACCCTTAAAATGTATACCAGTTTTAGGTGGAATTGGAAATGATGAAAATTGTTTATCAGCTAAATGTATGAAATGTTCTTATTGTTTTAAATGTAGTCCATTTCCAGTACAACCAGGTGTTTTTGTTGGAAATACTTCGACAGCACCAAGTGGTACAGGTGGTTCAACTAGTGGGGCAAATAGTGGAGCAAATAATGGTGTCAATCAATTACCAAGTGTTAACCAAATAAGTGGTAATAACCTTCCCCCATCTCCCAATCCTATTACTTTCGATGTTAGTAATTCTCCAAACGACTTACCAGGGTCTACACCTGGTAATTATAATGGTACTATTGAAATAGCTGTTAATAACCCTAATAACCCTAATAATTTACAAATATTAACTGACACAAGTGTGATTCCAGGAACTTCAGGGCCCGTTGATATTGTATTTGAAATTACAGATACATCTACACAAACAGTTCATACCAACATCACTTACACTGTTACAACCCCTAACACAAATACAGAATCAATAAACCTACCACAAGGAGCTTATACTTATACTTTACAGTCAAATCGTACATTGGCCTCATATGGTGTAACACAAATTAGTTTTATATAAAAAAATAATTATGATAATAAGTGGATATACAGACGATAGATTAAGTGAAGTTAGAACATACAATAAGTTACAACCCTATATTGTTGGTGTAAACGGTGTTACTTATGCTGAATACCCACCTAATAAAATAACTAGTAAAAAAGTTAAATTAAGTGGTTCCATGGTGTCAACACCATATTGTAGTAGAGTAGATTATGTATTAAATGATATAACTTACATAACTAGAATAGGTGGTAATCTTAGTGGTGATTATGTTTTCAATAACACACAAACAACATATTTCTTCAATTCATCAGGTCTAACACAACAAGAAATCAATGTAATAAAAGAAGAAGTAGAAATGAGTATTTCAGAAAGACCCAAAATAGAAAGTGAGATATTTATTGATAGGCAATCATCATCAGTATACGAAAGACATATGAGGATGGATGAAATAACAACTTTAGAACAACTAGAAGAATACCGTAATGGTTTTTATTCTATTTTTAAAAATTAAAAGAAATGGCAACAGGAAATTATGGAACAGTAAGACCAGCTAACGTATCACCAGATGATATAGATATTTTTTACACTTATACCCCATCCAGAGGAACACCAGTTAGTGCACCTATGAGAATATTAGAAGCTAATAATTATTTAACTACATTTAATAACCCACTACCTGTGGGTGGTGGATTCCCAGTACTAAGTGGTTTATATAATTTGAATTTACCATCAGACCTATTTTCAGCCAAAGGTTTTTATACTTTAACTATAAGACCTAAACAATATTATGTACCTATAACCGACTGTGGTGTTTTATCTGCTTATCCAGACATAAAGGGTTTAGTTTTTAAAGTTTCTGACCTCCCTCCCATACTTCAACAAAATGATAATATGATTGGTTATAGGATAGAATATTTTGATGATTCCAATCAAATACAAAGAAATCTATTTAGGGTAGTTACTTCAGCTAATTTAACAGAAGCAGTAAATCAAAATCTGTCAAATAGCTCTCAAAAGGCTATTAGATATAGATTTAATGATAATTCAAACCTTCTTTTTGTAACATTAACCCCATCATCACCTAGTACTACAACACCAAATAAAATACCGTTTATAGGTTCACCAGGTCAAAATATTGTGTTAACAAACACTTATTTTAACCCTGTTACGATAGAACTTGAGATGACAGAATATGACACCGAAACTTTAGCTTATGGTTTATTTGGTAACCAATCTAAAGGAATTCAAGACGGTAAATATACTATTTATGACTTTGATAATAATATTTACAAACAATACAATCTATATGAAATTCAAGACGAATTTACTGGTGAACCATTATTTGAAATTAGAGAAGAAACTGATGAAATTGATGATTCAAAAGATTTTGATACAATAACTAATATACCAAACGCGTAAAAATGCCAAGAAAAGTTGTACCAGGTTCAATAACAGAACCTTATAAAATAGGACAAGGTGATTTTTCACCCAATTTAGTTGGACAACAGTTAACTGAAGGGTCAACCCTATTCACATTGGGTAATTTTGCTTTAACAACTAATCTCACAGCACCTTTAAGTAGAGTATATAACACCGGTACATTTTCAGAATCTTACAGTTTAGATACTTTAAATTTAAGTTTAGAAGAATCAGAACTACTATCCAACCAAGACTTAAATATAGTCTTAAATTTAGACCCTAACGATTTAACTAGGTACGCTTATTTTGGTAGTTTTTATGAGTATTTAAGAACAAGTATAGAACAGATAATTTTAAAATGGAAAGGTTCCCTTTACGTCAACACATTAATACCAAATGATGTTACCCAAAC
>MDTG01422727.1_pt1 | contig 10764 bp, 14 predicted proteins | sample 811421 | NCBI WGS metagenome assembly MDTG01 (sample SAMN05326645, study PRJNA326480) | marine metagenome | isolation source: seawater | place: Pacific Ocean: South East | collected 2011
AAAAAAAGCTACTGAAGAGAATGGAATAGTCTTTTTGGATGAGATTGATAAAGTTTCAGCGAGAAGTGACAGAGTGGGTGGTGATGTATCTAGAGAAGGGGTTCAAAGAGATTTACTTCCCCTTATTGAAGGAACAACTGTTAGCACTAAACATGGTCCAATAAAAACGGATCACATATTATTCATTGCTTCAGGTGCATTTCAGTTAGCTAAACCTGCAGATCTATTACCTGAATTACAAGGAAGATTACCTATAAGAGTAGAATTAGATGCACTTAAAGAAGATGATTTTAAAAGAATTCTAAAAGAGCCCGATAATAGTTTAATTAAACAATATAAAGAATTACTTAAAACTGAAAGTGTAAATCTTGAGTTTACTAACGATGGTATTGACATGCTCGCTAAAATTTCCGCAGAGGTAAATTCTTCAGTAGAGAACATAGGAGCAAGACGACTACATACTATTATTGAAAAAGTTTTAGATGATATTAGCTTTAACGCTACAGATAGAGCAGGCGAAACAATTACTATTGATGGAAAATATGTTCAAGATAATTTAGGTAATTTAGTCAAAGATACGGACTTGTCTAAGTTTATTTTATAAATTTCTTAACTTAATTAAAATTGCACCCTCGCCACCATCTTTAATACCTGCATCAGAAATTGAAATCACAAACTTATTAAGATCACTATCTGATTTTATAAAATCAGGCACTGAATATCTAAGTTTACTAAAATCTTTAGAAACATAGGTATCGCTTTCAGAAGTAGAGTGAAGTCCTTTACCGGTGATTAAAAGAATTTCTTTGTATTTTTGTTTAATACATAAAAAAATAATATCTTTAACTCTTTGATTTGCTTCATTTAAGGTATGTCCATGCAAATCAAATATAAATCTTTCTTTTCTATCTTGTTTTTTTTGATTATTTTTATCTTTATCGTATACGTCGGGTGGGCTTTTAATATAAGTTTCCCATGTTTCTATATCCTCTTCGGAGAGATCTTTTTTTTTAATCACTGACTGATAATTTCAGCTAAATACCAGTTTGGACTATTGTTTTTAATATTTTTTGTAAATTTCCAGATATCTGTGACAAATTTTATTTTATCAGGGCTACCCTCAATAATATTATTATCCTTATCTTTCTTCACGGAAATTACCTCGGCAACAAATTTTACACTGGCGAACAAATCATCTTTTACCTTTTCATATTTTTCGACAGATGACTCTTTAATCCCAATAAATGTGAACTCTGATTTAATGTTTTCTTTATTTCTTGAATTAATGGCGCCGGTAAAGTTTTCATTCATTTTAGATGTTAATAAGCTTTTAAGTTTTTTTACTTCTCCTTTGGCAAAAGCTGTTAAAATAGTCTCATATGCTATTTCGGCACCTTTCAAAAATTCCTTCTTATCTTTTCCCTCTAGTGTTTCATGATTTTGTTTAACCGGTTTTACGTCGTTGGTGCGTATGTTAAATTTTTTTTCTGCAAAACCTGAATAAATTTTCGTTTCGTGGCCTGTTTTTCTTCCTAAAATACTTCTAAGCCGCAAAATAATAAAACCTGCGATCATACCGAGCAAAATAATGTCTAAATATCCAAAGCTGTTACTCATAATTTGATAAATATACATTAATCATATATTTTTGTATTAGACAAATGAACCCATTATTTCTCTTTTTTGTAGGTATCCCAGCTTTGGAAATATTCTTATTAATCAAAATAGGGGGGCAAGTTGGCGCTTTAAACACTGTGGCCTTAATATTTTTGACTGCAATAATAGGTATATATTTTGCAAAACTTCAAGGAATCCAAACTCTAAGATCAGGAATGATAAATCTTTACCAAAACAAAATGCCTGTTTATGAAATGGTGTCTGGTGCATCCATAGCTATAGCTGCTTTATTTCTTATAATACCAGGTTTCTTTACTGATTTAATCGGTTTTCTTTTGTTAATACCTATCACTAGAAAGATTTTATTCAAATTGACTTTTAAAAACAAACCTAAGACAGATATTAAAAAACAGAACGATACTATAGACGGGGAAATAGTAGATAATAAAAAAGATGACTCATAAAATTATAGGCAAATATATTAAGGAATTAAAATTTAATATTCCTAATCCTAAAACTTTCTTTCTTCTTTCTAAAGATATAGCTAATTATAAAATAAATATTGATATAAAGACTGTTCAAGTAAAACAAAAAATCATTGAAGTTTTAACTAGTTTACAACTATCTCCAACAAAAGATGATTTTGAAAAAATTGACACCAAAATTGTTTTCTCAACCATAGTAGAATTTAACAATGAGAATTTGATAAAAGAAGAAATGGAGAAAACTATTTTAATTGATATTCCCTTTAAAATTTACCCCGAGTTAAGACAAATTTTTGTTTTTTTATTCGAAAACTCTGGATTTAAAGACATAAAGATTAATGAAACTATTGATTTTGAAAAATTATACAAGATGAGGAAAGTTCAATAAAAATTCTTTTTTAATTCTGACTTTAGAAAATCTTTATGCTTTTTTACTTCCGCTTCTGAAATTTTTAGAATTGTTTTGTTGTAATCTTTTGCTTTTTTAATATTTGATTCAGAAACAGTGTTTGAAAGATCAAATTTAGGTTCCTTAACATCTAAAAGACTAATATACGCTTCCCTTAGTAATTCACAGTCTAACAAAGCATTATGTTTTGATCTTCGAGATAAATCTATGTTAAATCTTTTACAAAGTGCATCTAAAGAATTTGATGTTCCCGGAAACTTATTTCTGGCTATCTCTAAAGAATCTATTACCATTTTTTTATTAATTTTTTCTTTTTGGATTAATTCTAATTCTCCATCAAGAAAACTTAAATCGAAAGAGGCATTATGAATTATAATTTTTTTATCTTTGATAAAACTTAAAAACTCATCTGCTACTTGACTAAAAGTTTCTTTATCGCTTAAAAACTCTTGCGAAAAACCATGAATCTTAAATGCTTTCTCAGGAACATTTCTTTTGGGATTTATTAATTTATGAAAAACTCTTCCAGTTACAATTAAGTCTTTAGTTTCAATGCAAGCTATTTCAACTAATTTATGTCCATCTTTAAAGGATAAACCAGTGGTTTCTGTGTCTAAAAAAACTTCATTCATATATACTAATTATAGCTAATAATTTTTTTTTTAAAAATTTTAAATTTTTTTCATTAACAACTGTATAATCACAAAATTTGATTTTTTTTCTGTCTTTCATCTGCATTTTATTAAGTAAATTAAATAACTGTTTATCTCCATTTTTTGATTTAAATCTCTTTAGCCTTATTTGTTTTTTTGCTTTAATATAAACAACAACGCTAAAATGTTTCATTAGTTTACTTTCAATAAGCAATGGTATCTCATAAAAAAGAAGCTTTTTGTTTCTGTTTTGTAAAGTGAAGTTTTTCATTTTTTTTCTTACTAGAGGATGAATTATCCTCTCTAGCCTCTTAATATTGACTTTATTTTTAAAAATTAGCTTTTTAATAGATTTCTTAATTTGACTATTATTCTTTATTCTAAATGTTTTACTGACTAAAAACTTGAAGTGTTTATTTTTGTAAAGCTCTTTTACAGCTTTATCTGCACTAAAAAGAGGGCCTCGCCCAGAGGATAAAATTTTACTCGCAGTGGTTTTGCCGGAGGCTAGGGACCCTGTTATTCCTATTTTAATCATTTAAGTTTCAAATTTAACAGCTCAATTAATTCATCATCAATTTCGGGATTAATTTTATTCCACAAATAAAAAGATTTTTGTCCTTGGTAAATAAACATGTCTAAACCATTAAAAACTCTTCTTCCTTGCTCTTTTAAGTATTTAAAGGTCTTTGTCTCCAAGGGATTGTAGATCGTGTCTATATAAATTGTGTCGCTTTTAGTGTCAGAAAAATTAAAGTTAAAATCATCACCATTTTTTAAACCTAGACTTGTCGCATTGATAATTATATCAAAATTTTTAATTTCAGACTTTAGATCAATCCAAGGAATTATATTTAAAAAGCTATATTTTTTCTTTAAGAAAATACATTTTTCATTTGTCCTATTTGTTATAGAAATATTGCCTACACCTGATTTTTTTATAGATAAAATAACTGAAGGCGAAACACCGCCGGCACCTATAACTAAAGCTTTTTTATAAGAGCTATTCTCTATTTCTTTAAGATAGGCAGCTTGCAAACCATAAACATCTGTATTTTCACCAATCACTGTTTTGTTTTTATCTAGAAGTACGGTATTAACAGAGCCTGTGAGTTCTGCGTTATTTACCGTTTTATCAACATAATTAATAATTTTCTGTTTGAAGGGTATAGTTACATTTATACCGGAGTAATAACCCTGTCTAACTTTTTCTATTATTTGTGGCAAGTCTTTATCCATTGCTTTTATAATTGAATAATCAGCATCAACATCATATTTCTTAAACCAGTATTCATGCAGGACCGGCGACAGAGAGTGCTTAATAGGATTTCCGATTATTGCAAATTTTTTTTTCATTTTTTGATTTGATTAATATAATTAATGATCTCTTTAATAGGTAGACCCATAATCGAGTCTTTATCTCCTTTTATATATTCGAATAGTTCTAGTCCGTCTGCTTCAATTTGATAGACGCCATAAGCAATCAAGGTTTTCGTCTCTATTTTATTTAAATACATAGATAGTTCATCATCATTTAAATTTTTCATTTTAAGCTCTGAAGAGTCTGTGTAATTCCATACCATCGCTCCATTTTTTGCAATACAGACCGAGCTAATCAAATAATGCTTCGAATTATTCAGTTTTTTTAAAATAGCTAAGGCATCTTCTCTCGAATTAGGTTTATTTATTAACTCTTTGTTTAATGAAATCACGCTGTCAGCGCCCAGCACATAACGATCTGGGTTTTTGTTGCTTACTTTTATGGATTTTATCTCAGCAAGATTTTTTGATATCAAAAACGGATCGGCTCCCTCAGCCAATAATGATGCTTTTACTTCGTCCTCATCAACATTTGAAACTATGACCTCATTATCAATATTATATTTATCTAAAATATTTTTCCTTACTCCACTTTTAGAAGCTAATATTATTTTCATTTATTTTTCTTAATCTCAATAATTTTTAGTATAGAAGCAGCAGTTTCTTCTACAGATTTTCTAGTGACATCAATAATAGGCCAACTATTTTTTTTAAATAAATTTTTTGAGTCTTGAACTTCTTTTTTTATAGAGTTTAAATCAGTATACTCTTTAAGGTTTTGATCTTTCATTATAGCCACTCTATTTCGTCTAATATCTGATAACCTTTCCGGGTCAGCAACCAGACCTACAATGCACGATGTTTCATTTGTTTCTAAATCTTTTGGTATCTTTTGTTCTAAAACCAATGGTATATTAATTGTTTTATATCCTCTATTAGCCAAGTAAATTGAGGTGGGGGTTTTACTTGTTCTGCTCACTCCTAATAAAATTACATCTGCTTCGTTAATGTCATCCACTTTTTTACCATCATCGTGTGACATTGTGAATTGGATGGCTTCTATTCTTTTATAATAATCATCATCTAGTACATGCTGAGCACTTGGTTTGTGGATAGCTTTTTGGTTCAAAAGTTTCGAAAAACTTAAAATTAAATTTCCTAAAACACCAAAGCAAGGCACTGCATTTTTCTCACTTAAATTTGCAAGATACTTAGCTAGTTTAGTCTCCACAATTGTGTATAATATGATCGAGTTATTAATTTGATTACATTCTTTAATAATTTTATTAATTTGTTGCTCTGTTCGTATAAAAGCAAATTCTTTTTTCTCATATTCAAAATTAGCGAATTGAGATTTCAGTGACAAAAAAATTCTGTCTAAGGTTTCACCTGTTGAATCAGACACAAGATATACATTGTATTTTTCGTTCATATGTTTGTTAATAAAGTAATGATAAATTAAGGTTTTACATATTTTTTAAAATTGAAAAAAAATAATTAACATTAATAAACACTATTTTAACAAGTTATTGATTGTTAATAATAATGTTTTTTTAATGTTTATAAAATGAATAAAAACCAAAAATTTAGCAAAAGTAATAAAAGTTGTTAGATTACGCATGTATAAAAGTTGTAAAAATAGATATATAACTAATTAACAGAGCCTAGAGCTCTTACTAAACTTAAAAAACTTAATATATTAATGAGTAATCTTAAAGAAATATTGGAAAAAAAGAAAATTTGTAAATCGGTTTGGTTCATGAGACAAGCAGGTAGATATTTACCTGAATTTAGAAGAATTAGATTACAAAATCAGAATTTTATAGATCTTTGTTTAAGTAGCGAACTTATCACAGAAATAACTCTACAGCCAATTAAAAGATATAATTTAAACTCAGCCATTATCTTTTCTGACATCCTAATGGTTCCTTATGCCTTGAACCAAAGAATAGAATTTATAAAAAACAATGGCCCTTTGCTTGAGAAATTTAACTTAAAAAAATTTTTAGATAACAATAATATTTCCTTCATTCGAAAGTTACAACCAATATATAAAGCGATTCAAAAAACTAGAAAAGAATTAGATAAAGAAAAATCTCTAATAGGATTTATAGGAGCTCCCTGGACTTTATTAATTTACATGCTTGGAATTAAAAAAAATAAAAAAGGAATTGACTACAAGAAAATTGAAATTAACGGGAATGAAATTAATTTGATTTTCAATAAACTTAATGACTATCTTTGTAAACATATTGAAAAACAAGTAGATGCAGGAGTCGATGTTATTCAAATTTTTGACTCCTGGGCAGGATTAATATTACCAAAAGACTTATACAATTATTGTTATATGCCAAATTTGAAAATTGTAGATTTTTGTAAAAAAAAGAAAGTACCCGTAATATGTTTCCCAAAAGGATTAAACAAAAACTATAAGGATTTTAATAATATAGTAAAACCAAACGCAATAAGCTTGGATTATGATATTAACCCCTCCTGGGTAAGACAAAACCTAGCGGACGTGGTTTTACAAGGGGGGTTAAATCCTAATTTACTGTTATCTTCCGATAAAGAAATGATTGTTGGTGCAAAAAAATACTTAGATATATTTAAAGGTTTACCTTATATTTTTAATCTGGGTCATGGTTTGCTTCCTCAAACAGACCCAGATAAGGTTAGTAAATTAATTAAATTTTATAGAGAATATTAAAATGCAAAATAACCACCCAGATGTTAAGTTTGGTAAAACAGGTGTTCTATTAATTAACTTAGGAACACCCGACTCCACAAGCTGGTGGGACATCAGAAAATATTTAAAAGAGTTTTTATCTGACAAACGTGTTATTGAGGTTAATCCTATTATTTGGCAAATTGTTTTAAATTTGTTTATACTTACTTTTAGACCCTCTAAAACAGCACATGCTTATAAAAAAATATGGAGAAAAGATACTAATGAGTCTCCACTTTTATACTTCACTAGGAGTCAAGCTAATAAATTAAGTAGCGAAATTAGTAATGAAAACATAATTGTAGATTTCGCAATGAGATATGGAAATCCAAGCATTAAATCTAAACTAAGCTCTCTTAAAAATTTAGGTTGTGAGAATATAATTATCTTACCCTTATATCCCCAATATGCTGCGGCCACGACTGCAACTGTATGTGACGAGGTCTATAAATCTTTAATGAGAATGAGGTGGCAGCCGAGTCTACAAGTGATCCCTCACTACGAAAGTGAGCCTTTATATATTAACGCATTAACAAAAAGCATTGAAGAAAAAGTAAAATCGATTAATTGGAAGCCAGATTTAATTATCTCGTCTTATCACGGTATTCCTAAAAAATACTTCGATAAAGGAGATCCTTATCACTGTTATTGTCACAAAACCACAAGGCTGATGAAAGAGCAGTTTAAATCTATAGATATCGAGACAACATTTCAATCTAGGTTTGGACCTCAAGAATGGCTAACGCCTTACACAGATAAGACTTTAGAAAATTTACCCAAAAAAGGAGTAAAGAATTTACTAGTCATATGTCCAGGTTTTGCTTCTGATTGCGTGGAAACATTAGAAGAAATTAACATTCAGGGGAGAGAAAGCTTTATAGAGCATGGTGGTGAGAATTTTGATCTTATTCCATGTCTTAACGATAACTATGATCACGTTAAATTATTTGCAAAATTAGTTACGAAATATATTTAAATGAATTTATATCTTTTATTTAAGTCTCTGCATTTAATAGCGGTTATATCTTGGATGGCCGGATTACTATATTTACCAAGAATATTTGTTTATCACTCTGAGGCATCACATGAATCCCAAAGAGATATTTTTAAGACCATGGAAAGAAAACTTTACAATTATATTATGATGCCAGCAATGTTGCTATCTTGGTTATTTGGAATTTTATTAATACATAGCTTAGAGCTTACCATTTTCGCTGAACTGTGGATGCAGATAAAAACCGTTGCAGTGGTAATTTTAACCTACTATCATTTTTTGCTTGGAAAATACCTTAACGATTTTGCTTTAAACTCTAACAAAAAGACATCCAAATTTTTTAGAATTATGAACGAAGTGCCTACAATTATACTGATTGTTGTTGTATTTGTTGTGATTTTTAAACCTTTATAATAGGGCTTGAATTTTTCAGAAAAAGTCATATATTTTTAATACTTTCCTTTTAATCAACCCAATTACATGAACTTACAAGAATTAAAGCAAAAGAACCCTGCAGAGCTTATTAGTGAAGCGGAAAAGCTTGGTATTGAAAATCCAAGTACTTTAAGAAAACAGGAAATACTTTTTGCTATTTTAAAAAAATTAGCAGAAAAAAATGAGCAAATTACAGCAACAGGAGTTTTAGAAGTGCTTCAAGATGGCTTTGGTTTTCTTAGAGCAATTGAGTCGAATTATTTACCTGGACCAGACGATATTTACGTGAGCCCAAGTCAAATAAGAAGATTCGGTTTAAGAACAGGTGACTCAGTAGAGGGAGAAATTAGAGGTCCTAAAGATGCAGAAAGATATTTTGCACTTCTAAAAGTTAATAAGATCAATTTTGATGAACCTGAAAAAGGAAAGAATAAAATTGCTTTTGATAACTTAACTCCTCTCTACCCAAATGAGAGAATTAAATTAGAAGTTGAAACAAACAAGATTGAGAGAAAACCAGACAACACTGCAAGGTTAATTGATCTTGTAAGTCCGATAGGAAAAGGGCAAAGATCACTAATTGTATCTCCCCCTAGAGCCGGAAAGACAATTATTCTTCAAAATATAGCTCAGTCAATAACAGCTAACCACCCAGAGTGTTATTTGATGGTTTTATTAATTGATGAAAGACCTGAGGAAGTAACAGACATGCAAAGATCAGTAAAAGGTGAAGTTGTTGCCTCAACGTTCGATGAGCCAGCTTCTAGACACGTTGCTGTTGCTGAAATGGTTATAGAGAAAGCAAAACGTTTAGTTGAACACAAAAAAGATGTAGTAATTTTATTAGACTCAATTACAAGGTTAGGAAGAGCCTACAATGCTGTAATCCCAAGCTCAGGAAAAGTTTTAACAGGTGGTGTCGACGCTAATGCACTTCAAAGACCTAAAAGATTTTTTGGTGCAGCACGTAATGTAGAAGAGGGCGGCTCGCTAACTATAATTTCAACAGCACTTATTGATACGGGAAGCAGGATGGATGAAGTTATCTTTGAAGAATTTAAAGGCACCGGAAACTCAGAACTTATTCTAGACAGAAAAGTTGCAGATAAAAGAATATATCCTGCTTTAGACATAACAAGATCAGGAACAAGAAGAGAGGAACTCTTATTTGAAAAAGACGACCTTTCGAAAATGAATGTACTTCGCAGAATTATAAGCCCGATGGGAACCATGGATGGAATCGAATTTTTAATTTCTAAACTAAAAAATACAAAAAACAATGCTGACTTTTTCGACTCAATGAATAAATCTACAAACTAACTTTATTGTATTGTCTGATTGCTTTCACTTGTTTCATATAGGTAAAAGCTAATTATGCTCTCAAGCGTTTTTATTTTGTTTTCCAAAGAAATAGCTTCAAGGAGTTTTTGTTTTTCTTCGTTAGTAATAGGAGCGATCATCGCCAGGGTATTTATCTTCTGTACATGATCTAATTTTTCGAACTCTCTCCAATTAAGTAACAAGCCGTTTCTTTTAAAAAAAGTTTTCGCTTTTTCCATTAATTCTTTAGCATCAATTTCATTATGAGAATTCTCAACATCTCCTACAAAACTCTCGTAATCAACCTGAAATTCTCGATATAACTTTTTATTCGTGATTTCTTTCAAAATCTTAAATCTAGAAATACCTGTTAGATTTATTAATATTCTGCCGTCATCACTTTTTTGATAGTCGCTGATTTTGCCTAAGCAACCAATTTCATAAACACCGTTATTTTCTTTTTTAGACTGGACCATCCCCATTAATTTATCCTTATTGTAAGCATCATTTATTAAGTTCAAATACCTTTGCTCAAAAATATTTAAAGGAAGATTAGTCTTAGGAAAATAAATTACACCACTCAGCGGAAAGACTGGAATTATGTTAGGAAACTTTTTCATGTGAATATTATATTAAAAAAATGATCTAACCGATAGCGGCATTTTATAATGGTTGACCACGGTTAAGACAGTGTACTATACTTAAATAAATGCGGGCATAGCTCAGTGGTAGAGCGTCTCGTTGCCAACGAGAAGGTCGAGGGTTCGAACCCCTTTGCCCGCTCCAAATTATGGATGATTTATCAA
>MDTG01292651.1_pt1 | contig 10763 bp, 11 predicted proteins | sample 811421 | NCBI WGS metagenome assembly MDTG01 (sample SAMN05326645, study PRJNA326480) | marine metagenome | isolation source: seawater | place: Pacific Ocean: South East | collected 2011
ATCATAAGTCCAGCGTAAAGGAAGCCCGTATATTCATTACCATCCGAAGCCATACCAGTAACTGCTGGGAGAACTACTTCCTTCATAATACGTTCGTATATCGCGTCAGTTACGACCGGTGCGGGAGAATAGGCGCCCATGCCTCCTGTATTAGGTCCTTTGTCACCGTCGTCTCTGGCTTTATGGTCCTGGGACGTAGCCATGGGAATCACGTTCTTACCATCAACCATTGCTATGAAGCTTGCTTCTTCACCTTCGAGGAATTTCTCGATGACTACTCTGTGTCCAGCTTCACCAAAAGAATTACCCGAGAGCATCTCCTCCACAGTAGAAATAGCTTCTTGTTCAGAAAGAGCAACTATTACACCTTTTCCCGCTGCTAAACCATCAGCTTTAATTACTATTGGCGCACCATTTTCTCTTATAAAATTAGTTGCTGGTGCAACGGCAGTAAATGTTTGGTAGGGAGCAGTAGGAATTTGATGTTTACTACAAAAATCCTTAGTGAAGGCTTTGGAGCCCTCAAGTTGAGCGGCTTTTGCGGTTGGACCAAAACAGGGAAGTTTCCTATCATTGAAAAAATCTACAATACCTTCCACTAGCGGAGCCTCCGGCCCTACTATAGTTAGAGAAACATTTTTTTTCTCAGCGAATTTTGCTAGTTCGTGAAAATCCATAACATTGATGTCGATATTTTCAATTTTTTCTTCGCTGGCTGTTCCGGCATTGCCTGGTGCTACAAAAACAATTTCAATTTCTGGAGATTGAGCACATTTCCAAGCTAAGGAATGCTCTCTACCTCCGGAACCTATAACTAATACTTTCATATGATCAGCTTTTTATTTTTTAAGTTGTTGTAAACAATATGTTGAGATTCGATCTTGAAGTCTTATATTAATGTCTAAAGTGTCTAATGCCCGTAAATACCATCGCCATTTCAGCTTCATTTGCTGCAGAGATTACTTCTTTATCACGCATAGATCCGCCTGGTTGAATAACTGCAGTAATACCGGCGGCGGAGGCTGCATCGATACCGTCTCGAAATGGGAAGAAAGCATCGGATGCCATTACGGAACCTTTTACTTCCAAGTTTTCATCCGATGCCTTTATTCCAGCAATTTTTGCGCTATAAACTCGGCTCATTTGACCCGCACCTATGCCAATTGTTTGATTGTTTTTACAATAAACAATTGCGTTTGATTTGACATATTGAGCAACTTGCCACGCGAATAAGAGGTCCCGTATTTCTTCTTGAGAGGGATCTCGATCGCTAACGATTTTCAGGTCTTCAATTGTAATTGAGTGAATGTCTTTTTCTTGAACCAGTAACCCGCCATTGACGCGTTTATAGTCCAATTCATCGATTCTTTGTTGTTGCAAAGGGCCGCATGTTAAAACTCTTACATTTTTTTTCTCGCTAGTTATCGCTAGCGCTTCTTTTGTAATCGAAGGGGCAATTATCACTTCAGTAAATTGTTGATCTGTTATTTTCTTGGCAGTATCAGCATCCAGTTCTCTATTTAGGGCTATAATTCCACCGAAAGCTGATGTTGGATCTGTTTGAAACGCCAATTCATAAGCTGTTAAAGGATTTTCTGCTATCGCAACTCCGCAGGGGTTAGCATGTTTTACAATTACACAGGCTGGTGCGTCGAATGATTTCACACATTCTAGAGCGGCGTCAGTGTCTGCAATATTGTTAAAGGAGAGTTCTTTACCTTGAAGTTGTTTTGCGGTGCTGATGCTCGCCTCTTTAACGTCTTTTTCGACAAAAAATGATGCCTTTTGGTGAGGGTTTTCTCCATACCTCAGTTCCTGACGTTTTTTAAATTGCATATTTATTGTTTGGGGAAACTCAGAATCCCCATTGAGTTGATTTCCAAGGTAGTTCGCTATGGCGGCGTCGTAACCCGCGGTATGTTGGAAAGCTTTGACTGCCAACTCGAAGCGTTTTGTCTGATTAAGGCGGCCGTCTTTAGTAGTTAGTAAATTGACAATCGAGTCATAATCAGATGGATCTACCACCGTCGCAACATATTTATTGTTTTTGGCGGCAGCTCGCAACATTGTTGGACCCCCAATATCAATATTTTCTATCGCAGTAGCTAGCTCGCAATTTGGATTTTTTATTGTACTTTCAAAAGGATAGAGGTTTACGACTACTAAGTCGATCGACTGAATGTCATGCTCAGACATGGCAGACATGTCTTCTTCACGTCGGGACAGAATTCCGCCATGCACTTTAGGGTGAAGTGTTTTTACCCTGCCATCCATTATTTCCGGGAAACCAGTATAATCAGAAATTTCTATAGCCGGAATACCCTCAGCAGCGAGCAAGGCGTAGGTGCCACCCGTCGATATAATTTCTATCTTCAGGCTATGAAGCGATTTTGCAAAAGGTACTATGCCATTTTTATCGGAAACACTAATCAATGCTCGACGGATGGCGTCAGAATTATCTGAAGTCATAGGCTCTGATTCGTCAATCTTATTATTTCTAGGTATGGGTTTTAAAAAATAATGCTCTATCTTTAATGCTAAGTAGTTATAACAAACCGTAATGCTTTAACTTAGTTCGAAGAGTACCACGGTTTAACCCAAGCATGATAGAAGCCTTGCTCTGATTATTACCAGTGCGTTGCATTATCGTCTCTAGAAGAGGGCCTTCCACCTCTGACATTACCATTTGATGCAGGTCAGTTACTGGTTCATCATCTACGTGCTGAAAATATCTATGGAGTGCTTTTTCCACCTCAGATCTCAGTGTGCGTTCTTCTTGTGAAAAAGATTCAATTCGCTCTGGAATTTGAAAATTAGTAATTACAGATGATTCTTCTAATTTATTCATGCAGCCATTGCCCCGTCATTTTCGGCCAAATTCTCTAAATACAGTCTTAGAAGGTCGAGCTGAGCCGACTTTTCTTCTTGCTGATTAAAAATTTTTAAAAATTTTCTGGAGTTTGGCATATCTTTTAGGTATCCAATAATATGTTTACGAGCGTACCACACACCCTTAGTTTCTCCATAGAAACTATGTATTTTTTTTAAGTGAGACTCAATTATTTTTTGTTTCATAAAAATGCTTGGCTCGGGTTTGAGTAGTCCGGTAACGAGATAGTGATAAGTTTTATCAAAAACCCAGGGGTTACCTAACGCCGCGCGTCCAATCATTAAACCGTCTGCTTTAGTATGGTCTAATACTTCTTTTCCCTTTTGTGGTGAATTTATGTCACCATTGGCAATGACTGGGATTTCCGTATTCTGTTTTATCTGAGCAATCGTGTCGTATTCTGCTTGACCTTTAAAGCGACATTCTTTCGTTCTTCCATGAACCGTTAATAGGCGAATGCCGCAATCTTGCGCTAGTTTTGCAACTTCGACACCGTTTCTTTTTTCGGGACTCCAGCCGGTTCTTATTTTTAACGTAACTGGAATGGATACGCTTTTTACAACGGATCTTAAAATTGATTCTACAAGTTTTAAATCTCTTAGAAGAGCAGAGCCCGCCGCTTTTTTTAACACTTTTTTAGCCGGGCAGCCCATATTTATATCGATTGCATCTGCACCTGATTGTTCATTCAATTGCGCAGCTTTACTTAGCATTTTGGGCTCAGAGCCGGCTATTTGCACCACTTGGGGGCCTGTTATCGATGGTCGTGCTTTTTTTAAGTGGTTTCTCTTATTACTCCAAAGCTCTGAATTACAAGTGAGCATTTCAGAAATTGTGAGCCCAGCACCATTTTGCTCGCAAATTTCACGAAAAGGTTTGTCACTGATGCCTACCATTGGTGCTAGAAAAAGGTAGTTCTTTAATTGATAAGGTCCAATTTTTTGCATTATTTCTTTTGTTAGCTGGAGCTTTGAGAAATTAATTACTATCTTAACTACGTAATTAGAATAATTAAAGGGTTGGAGGAAAGCGTAGTAAAAATGTTATTGCTTTGACTTGTTAGTAATACGGATAGATCCAACTAATTAAGGATGCTTTAAAGCTAAGCTATAATTCGTAGCTTCTGGTCCCGGATCTCGTATTTCTATACTAATCTGTATTGGAGTCATAACTGGCATCAAAGCTGCTTTATAGAAAGTTGAATCAAGATATTCAACCGGAACATATTCTCTATTCGATAATAATTTATTGGTTATAGAGTTGAAACTCAGAATTAGAACTGGAAACGCTTGCGGATATGGACTCGTATTTATAATTTGAATGCTTACGATCAAGCTATTTTCTATGGTTGGATGGCTTCGAACACTGGAGCTTTCACTCTTTATCGAAGAGATATTTGAATAGATGGGCAGGTTGCAATTGAAATATCCGCAGACATATTCAAGGAATGGCCTAATTCGATTATCTTGAGAGTAAAGGTTTCTGTTATGCCAAAAATATTGAGTTATTAATCCACTGAAAATAATGATGCTAAAAAATAAGAGATAAATGGATCTTTTTCCTAAGAAATTTTTGTCCCCTAAAATCCTATCTCTAATATTTCCTAAGGTATTCCTAATGCTGTCTTTGAGGTTTTTTTTGGTTTTTACTTGCCGATGGGTCTGGTTAGAATAGTTAATATTAAGTGTATTCTTAACATCTGCAGATTTTATATCTTTTTGCTCTTCCAATATCTCCTGATTTTCTAGGGCTTCTTTAGTTAAAAAGCTTGAAGCACTAGGATAATTTCTTAGATTATTGCTTAAAAATACGGATTCTTTTTCGATATTGCTTAAATCGACATCTGATTCAACGAGGTTTTTCTTAGGCTCAAATACACTGAGGCAAGCTCCACAGCGAAATTTTCCATCAGCCGATTCAAGTGAAGCAGCGCTAGTATTAAATGTTGATTTGCATCTAGGACACTCTACTATGTGCAGCGCCATTCAAGCGTACCTGTTTTTAGGTCAAAATCTTCATGGTTATTGTAAGGGATGGTGAGCTTTAGATCACGTTTTGCGTGTGCCAGCTAGTAAAGCCCAGTCTTGTTCAATAATCGAGTTTTCAATACTGAACCATTTTTCGTAGTGATCGCAGATAAGTGTAGTTTGATCTCGTAAAATTCCGGAAAGGACAATATGTCCTCCAGGCCTTAATTTCCCGGAAAAATGTTCAGCTAAATCTATCAAGGGTTTTGCTAAAATATTTGCCAGCAGGATATCTGCTTTAATTTCAGGTAACGCTTCTGGTAAATATGTCGTTATCGTGTCCTTATCTAATCGGTTTTTTAAGCTATTGTCGATTGTTGCGGTTATAGCTTGTGGATCGTTATCTACGGCATAAATTTTTGAGGCTCCTAACATTGCAGATGCTATCGATAGAACTCCGGACCCGCATCCATAATCGACGACTTTACTGCCTTCGACTAAAAATTGGGCTAACCATTTAAGGCAAAGAGATGTAGTTATATGGTTGCCGCTCCCAAAGGCTAATCCGGGATCTAAAATGATATTAGTGGCTGATGGGTCTGGGGGAGGTTCCCAACTAGGACAAATCCAGAGATTTTTTCCAAAATTAATAGGTTTAAAATCTTTCTTCCATTTTTCTTGCCAATTTTGATCTTGTATTTCTATAATTTCTAATTTGTTAGAGTTTGTAATCGAAAGATCCTTGTTTAATTCGCTAATCAAAGAATCTAGGTTTGTCGAATGATTAAATAAGGCAAGTATATAAGTTTGTTGCCATAAAAAAATGCTGCCGAGTTCTTCTGCAAAGATAGGTTGATCTTTTGCATCTAAAAAACTAATAGATATTGCCCCTGCTTCGAGCAATTTTTCCTCTAACTTTACAGCTTTTTCAGATTCAACCTGAATTTTTAGTTGTTGCCACATTTTAGGTTTGGCTTATCAACTAAGCTTTTTTTCCAAATAGTGGATATTGACGCCGCCTTCTTGAAAATTAACATCTCGTACTAATTCTTTTTGCAGATTAATATTAGTATCTATGCCATCAATTAAAAGTTCATCAAGAGCGATTCGCATGCGCTTAAGCGCTTGGTCTCGAGATTTACCATAACTTATTAGTTTGGCTATAAGTGAATCGTAGTGTGGAGGTACGGTATATCCGCTATATAGATGAGAATCGACTCTTATTCCAGGTCCACCTGGCGCATGAAATAGATTTACTTTTCCAGGGCAGGGTAAAAAAGTATTTGGGTTTTCAGCATTAATTCGGCATTCAAATGCGTGGCCATGGAATTTAAGCTTTTCCTGTTGCGTAGATAAAGGTTCTCCATTAGCTATTCTTAATTGTTCTTTAACAATGTCGAAATCTGTAATCATTTCAGTGACTGGGTGTTCGACTTGAACGCGAGTGTTCATTTCGATGAAGTAAAAGCGGTCATCTTGGTAAAGGAATTCCAGTGTTCCAGCTCCACGATAATTCATTTCTTTGCAGGCCTGAACACAGGTGCGTGCTACTTCATTTCGTATTTCGTTAGAAATATTGGGGGCCGGTGCTTCTTCCAGAATTTTTTGATGTCTTCGTTGAAGAGAACAATCTCGGTCGCCAAGGTGTATAGCGTTTCCTTGACCGTCACCTATTACTTGAATTTCCACATGCCGAGGATTCTCTAGGAATTTTTCCAAGTAAACAGTGCCATTGCCAAAGAAGGAAGTTGCTTCGGACTGGGTTACTTGTATCGTTTTTAATAGCTCGTCTTCACTAAAAACCACTCGCATTCCGCGACCACCTCCACCAGCAGCAGCTTTTATAATTACTGGATATCCAATGTCGTTTGCGAGGGTTAGAGTGCGATTCTCATCATCATTTAGAGGACCATTAGATCCGGGTACAGTTGGTACACCCGCTTTTCGCATTAGTTCAATAGCCGAAACTTTGTCGCCCATCAAACGAATTGTTTCCGCTGACGGGCCTATAAACGTAAATCCACTTTTTTCTATCTGTTCTGCGAAGTCAGCATTTTCAGATAGGAAGCCGTATCCTGGATGAACGGCAGTTGAGTTAGTTACTTCCATGGCGCTGATAATCGCCGGTGCATTAAGATAGCTTTGAGTTGGATTGGCAGGTCCTATGCAAACAGACTCGTCGGCTAGCCTAACGTGCATCAGATTTTCATCGGCACTTGAGTGGACCGCTACTGTCTTTATCTCCAGCTCTTTGCAGGCTCGTAAAACACGCAGTGCAATTTCGCCTCTATTAGCAATCAGAACTTTTTCTAACATAGAATGAACCTTGCTTGGTGAGGGGTTTTATTAAATGATTGTTATTAGCGGTTGGTCGAATTCTACGGGCTCTCCATCGTTAACTAGAATAGCTTTAATTGTACCGGATTGATCTGCCTCAATCTGATTCATCATTTTCATGGCTTCGACAATACATACAACGTCTCCTAAATTGACGTGAGAACCAATTTCAACAAAAGGAGGTGAGGTTGGTGAAGGCGCTCTGTAGAAGGTGCCCACCATAGGAGAATTAATACTGTTGTCCGCAGCTAATTTTGTTGGGGCCTCAATCGCTTTTGGGATCTCCTCTGCGATAGTAGTTTGACTCTGAAGCATGACAGGTGAAGCATTAGACGCTCTACTTATTCGGACTGATTCGTCTCCCTCTTTTATTTCAATTTCTGCGACATCAGAAGATTCTAGTAATTCGATTAGTTTTTTAACCTTTCTTATATCCACTTTTTTCTCTCAGTAATTTTCAAATTAACGAGTTAACTTCGCATAGTTTCTTTTTATTTGTTTTGCGGTTGGATTGCTACTTTAATCGCATAAAAGCCGCTTGTAACGCTAGGTCATACCCTTGTGAACCCAATCCAATAATGCTTCCAATTGCGATATCGCTAAAAAATGAATGGTGGCGGTAATCTTCTCGAGCGTGCAAATTTGAAAGATGTACTTCAATAAATGGAATTTCAGCTGCAAGTATCGCATCCCTGATAGCGATGCTGGTATGAGTGAAACCACCGAAGTTGACGATCATAAAATTTGTACCGTCGATTCGTGCTTCATGTATTCTATCTATGAAGTCAGCTTCTGCATTACTTTGTAGAGCATTAAATTCATGGCCAGCACTTATACAAAGAGCCTGGCACCTCTGATTTATGTCATCTAATGCGTCTGAGCCGTAAATATGAGGCTCGCGTTCACCTAATAGATTTAGATTCGGCCCATGCAAGGCCAAAATTTTTGCCATTTTTCAGATCCTGGGAGGATGATTTCAGCTTCAAACGCCTAACCAATCTTATCCACAATTATTTCCCTGCATTTTCTCAGAAAATGCCATCTTATTCACTTATTTTATGCGTAGATATCGTAATTTCGAGGTAGTTTTAGCAAGTTTGATCAGGGGTGCAATTTAAACAATCCCTTTTGTGGCGGGTAACAAAATCCCCAGTCCGCACAACCTTGATACTGAATTATAATCTTAGCTTCGGGTCCAGGAACGGTTTGTAAGGATAGATCAACCGTAATTTTTTCATAGTAGGCTTCAATTTGGCCGAAGAATTGGTCTACCTTTTTTAAGCCATCAGGTAAAACAAAATCAACAGGCTGCTCCTCGCTTTCTTTTGTTTGCAGAAGGGTAAACTTGAATGCATGTCGATACAAATAATGACCAGGAGCCAAACTCCACATCACTTCGTATTTGCCGGGACTTAGCTCACTGACGAAGTAGGGAAATGCTTCTTCGATTGATAAAGGTTCGGGTTGAATTTGATTCTGATTTATAAAGGAATTGAGTTTGGGTCGGTCCACTTGAGTCCATCCTAGTTTTGGTAAACTGAAGACAATCAATAGAATTAATATTTTTGTTATATAGCCCATATTAATTTGAACCTGGATTAAGTTTTTACTTTAGTTTTCAAAAATTAGACTTATGAAATTTAAATTAATGTCGATCAAAAACTAGGCTAGCATTTGTACCGCCGAATCCGAAGCTATTCGACATAACCCGATTTAGTTGAACGTTGTCTTGACGCTCTATTGCTATAGGCATTCCTTCTGCTTCATCGTCAACATTTTCAATGTTCGCCGATGCTGCAATAAAATTATTTTCCATCATTAAAAGGCTATAAATAGCTTCCTGCGCCCCTGCCGCTCCAAGTGAATGCCCGCTTAATGATTTGGTAGAGTTAATAATGGGAATGGTATCCCCGAAAACATTTCGAATGGCTTGGAGTTCAGAAATATCCCCTGCTGGAGTGCTAGTACCATGGGCATTTATATAGTCTACCGGACCAGTGAGATTCTCAATAGCCATTTGCATTGCACGAGCTCCTCCTTCACCAGAGGGTGCTACCATATCGTGTCCATCAGATGTTGCCCCGTATCCTTTAATTTCAGCATAGATTTTTGCATTTCTTTTAAGTGCATGTTCAAGTTCTTCAACGATTAGCATGCCGCCACCGCCTGAAATAACGAAGCCATCGCGATGAGCATCAAATGCCCGAGATGCTTTTTCAGGCGTATCATTGTAGTTAGTAGATAGGGCTCCCATGGCATCAAACATATGAGACATTGACCAATGCTCTGATTCGCCGCCGCCCGCAAAAACAATATCTTGCTTTCCCAGTTGGATAAGTTCTGATGCATGGCCAATGCAATGTGCGCTAGTTGCACATGCTGAAGAGATAGAGTAATTGACACCTTTAATTTTGAATGGAGTTGCTAAGCACGCAGAAACCGAGCTACTCATAGTTCGAGGGACGCGATATGGCCCCACCCTCCGAAGACCTTTTTCCCGAAATATATCAGTGGACTCTAGTTGATCCTCCGGAGATCCTCCACCAGAGCCTGCCACGAGGCCAGTGCGCAAATTGGACACATTTTCTTCGCTAAGCTGCGCATCCTCAATAGCTTCCTTCATTGAAAGATAACTGTAAGCTGAAGCCTCACCCATGAAGCGCAGGATTTTCCGGTCAATTAATTCTGACAAGTCAATCTGAATGGAACCACTGACTTGGCTACGCATACCTATTTCAGCATAAAGCTCGTTATGACGAATTCCACTGCGTCCAATTTTGAGAGACTCTAGTACCTCATTCTTATTAATTCCGAGGCAAGAGACAATTCCAATGCCAGTAATCACCGTGCGTCGCATACTTTGCCTTTTTCAATCAACTTAAAATGATTGGTCTGGAGTGAACAATCCTACTTTTAAAGCTTTAGTGGTGTAAATCACTTTCCCATCCACTGCGACCGACCCATCGGCTATGCCTACTACTAGAGAGCGGTCAATTAGTCTACTAATTGAGAGGTCATAAACGACTTTCTTTGCGTTTGGCTTTACCTCCCCAGTGAATTTTACTTCTTTTGCCCCCAATGCACGACCTTTTCCGGGATAACCGCTCCAGCAAAGAAAAAATCCGACTAGCTGCCATAGCGCGTCTAGACCTAGGCATCCCGGCATAACTGGGTCGCCAGGGAAGTGGCAATCAAAGAACCATAGATCAGGTCTTATATCCAACTCTGCGACGATTTGCCCCCGGTTGAAATTGCCGCCTTCTTTAGTAATGCTCGTTATTCGGTCTAGCATGAGCATATTCTTGACAGGTAGTTTTCCATTGTTTGGCCCAAACAATTTGCCATATCCGCAATCCACTAACTCAGGGAATTCGTAAGAGTTTTGGGGAATGAAACTATCATTCCTTTGTTGTGTCATTTCAGCTTTACTCTGTCTGGTAATGGTTACAAGGGCCTAAATGGTATCGTGTCGAAGATTATTTATCGATACAAATTTATTTCAAAATTACAGATTGAGTTCTTGAGGGAGATCATCTTTATGAATTGTAATGTTTTTTTGTTAAGATGAG
>MDTG01440764.1_pt1 | contig 10763 bp, 6 predicted proteins | sample 811421 | NCBI WGS metagenome assembly MDTG01 (sample SAMN05326645, study PRJNA326480) | marine metagenome | isolation source: seawater | place: Pacific Ocean: South East | collected 2011
TCATGGTGTTCAATTTCATCCTGAAAAAAGTCATGAAAATGGAATACAGCTTTTAGAAAATTTTACAAAAATTTGATTATGTTGCGTTCAAGAATAATTCCTTGTTTATTAATTTCAAAAAAAGGTTTAGTTAAGACTGAAAGATTTTCATCTCCAAAATATGTAGGAGATCCTATAAATGCAGTTAAGATATTTAATGAAAAAAAAGTTGATGAATTAGTTATCTTTGATATTGATTCATCAAGATATAATAAAAGTCCAGATTTAAATAAATTAAAAATAATTGCTAATGAATCAAGAATGCCTTTGACTTATGGAGGCGGTATAAATTCAGCAAAGGAAGCACAGGAAATTATATCTCTTGGTTATGAGAAGATTTCAATAAGTAATAGTGCAATAAATAATACTCAAATTATTAAGGAAATATCTAATGAAATAGGTTCACAAAGTTTAGTGGTAACTATTGATTATAAAAGAAATTTTTTGTCTAAAAATTATAATATTTATACATTAAATGGAACTCAGAGGCATGATTATAATATTTATGAATTTGCTAAAAAGGTAGAAGCTTTGGGTGCTGGTGAAATATTATTTAATTCTATTTCAAGAGATGGAACTATGTCAGGATACGATATTAAGTTTGCTAAAGAAATACGAAAAAAAATAGATACTCAAATTTCCTTTGTCGGGGGAGCAAAAGATGTTAATGATATGGATCTTCTCATTGATGCAGTGGGAATAGTAGGAGCTGTTGCTGGAAGTATGTTTGTATTTAAAGGTAAATTTAAAGCAGTATTATTAAATTATCAAAAACCCATTAGATGTAAATAAATATAAATGATAAAAATATTAATTGCTATTGGATTTTTAGTTAACTTTGCAGCCTATGGTAATTTATTTTCGACACTAATTTATGCGGTTATTTGGGGTATATCTAATTTAACAATAAGGTTTTATTTTAAAGGAAAAGATAAAAATACTGCTAAAGAAATTAGTATTTTGTTTATTAGCTTAATGTATTTCTTATCTGCAATTATTGAACTTTTGATAACACAAGGTATAGATACAGTAGGCTCAGATGCGGCTTATTTTTTTAGAACTGCAACTGATCCACAGTGGAATTTTAGGAGCTATTTTTTTGATCCTTTTAATAGTGGTTTAACTTCTGACTATGTAATTGGATTTAAGGAAGATTTTGTACCAATATTAATTTGGAATAAAATTTATAATTTATTTTATTCAATTGGTATTCCAAAGGGTAGGTATATAGGAACTTCTATTAATACTTTATTTTTAGTTTGGACATCATTTATAGGATTAAATATACTTCGTTCTATGGAATTTATGAATAATAAAATTCCAGAAAAATTTTATAAATTACTATTTTGCGCAAATGGTATTTTGTGGATGTACGGATCCATCCATCTTAGAGAATCAGTAATAACTTTTATCATTTCAATTCTATTAAAAGTTTGGATAGATTGGATTCATAAAAGTTCATTTTTTAATTTAATTAAATTAGGAATAGTAAATACTTCTTTTTATTTTATTGGAGATTTTCTCAGAGGAGGTTATCAGAATATAATATATATATTTATAATTTCTTTTCTGATTTTAGAATTTTATAAAATCATTATTGAAAAAAGAATTAGATTAAGACATTTTATTTTATTAAGTTTAATAATTGTAATTCTTTTAATAAAATTTGAAAATTTTTCTGAAGTTTTTCTTGGTATACAAGGAAGATTTCAACAATATAATTATTTATCTAGTAAAGAAGCTTCGGTTGATTCTATAGGAATGATCTTAGTTAATCAGCCTATATATATAAGAATCTTATTATCTGGATTTTTCTTGTTAATAATGCCAATTCCTTTTTGGAGTGGTCAAGAAGAATATTTCTCAATCTATCAATTGTTTAAATCTACTTTTGCAATTTATAATTACTTTACGATTCCTTTCTTGATTATATTTATAAGAGATAATATTAGAAATTTTAAAAAGATTAATTTAGATAAATTATTTTTAATTTCATTACTAATACAAATAATAACATTCATTGGAATAACATCAGTAGATTCAAGACATTTTGGTAATTTTGCAATTATTTATATTATTCTAATATGCTGTATTAATTTGAATAGTAGAAGAATTAGAGACGAATATATTTACCTACTGGGTTATTTATTCTTATCGATATTTTTATTATATCTAGCATATTCAGTTTATAAATTTCAATCAATATATATATCACTTATTTTCATTTTAATTCCTTTATTTATATCAATTTTTTTATTGAAAGAAAAAAATAATCTTAGATAGACTTTAGATGATTTATTCTTTTAAATTATTTCTAAAAAAGTAATACACAATATTATGTTATTCTTTTACCTAAAGAAATCCTATTTTAAATTTCATTTTTTTTAGTGAAACAAGTTATTCAATCTCTTTCTAACGGCATTGTTGAATTAATAGAATTACCTGTTCCAGAAATTGGGGATAATGAAATATTAGTTCAAACCTCTTGCTCCTTAATTTCTTCTGGTACCGAGAGAATGCTAATTAATTTTGGGGAATCAAATTTATTTCAAAAAGCTGGTAAGAATCCTGAAAGAGTTAAAGAAGTTATAAATAAAGTAATTGTAGATGGACCTTTTTTAACATACGATGCTGTGAGCAGGAAACTTGAGGAGCCAATACCTCTTGGATATTGCAATGTAGGAAAAGTAATTAAGAAAGGGAAAAGTGTCTCTAATTTTCAATTAGGAGATAGAGTTGTTAGTAATGGTCCCCATGCTGAATATGTAAAAATAAATAAAAATTTATGTGCAAAAATTCCAAATGAGGTATCGGATGAAGAAGCCTCATTTACTATCCTCTCATCAATAGGTTTACAAGGAATTAGATTAGCAAAACCAACTTTAGGTGAAACATTTGTTGTTTGTGGACTTGGTCTAATAGGTTTACTAACTGCTCAATTACTTAAAGCTAATGGATGTAATGTTTTGGGTTTAGACCTGGATGTTAAAAAAACAAAATTAGCAAAAGCCTTAGGAATAAAATCTCTGAATTCTAATAATGAAAAAGAGATTGTATCTTGGTGTATGACATTAACTAATAATATTGGTGTTGATGGATTCCTAATTACTACTGCTACAACATCTAATAGCCCTATTGATATTGCCTCGCAGTCTTGTAGGAAAAGGGGAAGGATAATTCTTATAGGAACAGCAGGTATAAATATTAATAGAGAATATTTCTATAAAAAGGAGCTTACTTTTAAAGTAAGCTGCTCTTATGGTCCAGGAAGATATGATTCTATTTATGAGGAGAATGGAGTTGATTATCCTATCGGTTTTGTTCGATGGACTGAACAAAGGAATTTTGAGAGTGTGTTAGAAATCTTAAAACAAAAAAAGTTTGAAGTTAAAGATTTGATTTCTAAAAGATTTGATATTACTCAGGCTAAGAGTGCTTATGAGTTACTTAATAGCAGTCAAAGCATTATTGGTATTTTATTTCAATATAAAGATTTTCCTGCAAAAGATAATAAATCAGTAAAATTTAAAGACTGGGTTGAAAATAAAAGTGAATTAAAAATATCTGTAATTGGTTCTGGAAATTATGCTAAGAGAGTAATAATACCAATTTTGTCAAAAAAAGACATCAATTTACAAACTATTTTTTCAAGGAGTGGTTTTGAAAGTACTTTAATAGCAAAAAAATATAATTTTAAAGAATCTAGCACTGACTTAAATCAACTTTGGAATGATAATAAAACAAATACTTTATTCATACTGACAAGACATAATACTCATGCTGAATTTATAATTAAAGCTCTTAAATCTGGAATGAATATTTTTGTTGAGAAACCAATGTGCATTACCGAGAGAGAACTTGAAGATATTGCTAAAGCTTATAAAGACAGCAGAAGAGATGATGGGAAAGGACCTGTTTTTATGGTTGGTTTTAATAGAAGATTTTCAAGCTTAGTACAATTACTAAGAAAAGACTTGATGCAAATAAATTCTCCAAAAGCATTTTCCATTACCTGTAATGCAGGCTATTTAGAAAAAAATCACTGGACAAATAATTTAGATATTGGTGGTGGACGTTTAATAGGTGAAGCTTGTCATTTCCTAGACTTAATAATGTATCTTGCTAAAAGTAAAATTATAGATTTAAATATTTTATATTCTCAAGACGAGAAAGTCTGTCCTGATACTTTCACATTAAATATAAAATTCGAAAATGGTTCGATAGGAAATATAAATTACTTTTCAAACGGAAATAAGAGATTTCAAAAAGAAAGATTAGAAGTTTTTACAAGTGGTAGGATTTATCAAATTCAAAATTTCCAGAAATTAAAGGCTTGGGGTTCTCCTAATTTGCAAACTGTGCGAAAATTAATTCAAGATAAAGGTCAAAGAGAGTGTGTGGATATTTTTATTGAATCTATTATGAATGCAAATCAATCGCCTATACCATTTGAAGAAATGTACGAAGTACATAAATGGCTTCTAATTGCAAATAAAAAAAATCGGTTGAATAAATTATGAATTTAAAATTTATAATTATTAAAGTACTTTTTAATTTTTCTTTATAGATTAATGCCTGATTTTAAGAGAGAAAAATTTGTTTGTTGCGTTTTAGGTCTGGGATATATCGGATTACCAACAGCTGCTTTAATTGCTAAAACAAAAAATAAAGTTATCGGTGTCGATATAAATAAGAAAGTTGTTGATTTAGTAAATAATGGAAAAATCCATATCATTGAGAATGGTCTTGAGGATTTAGTTAAAGATGTTGTTAATGCAGGCTTCTTGGTCGCTCAAACAAAACCCTCAAAAGCTGATATTTTTCTATTAGCAGTTCCAACCCCATTGGAAATTAATGAAGATGGAATACCAAAACCAAATATTGAGTTTGTTTTAAAAGCTGCAAGATCTATTACTAAATTTATAGAGCCAGGTAATTTAGTAATACTTGAATCTACTTCACCTGTTGGCACAACTGAAAAAATTGCTGAATTATTAAGTAATGAATCAGGTATTCCTATTAGCCAAATCTCAATAGCATACTGTCCAGAGAGGGTTTTACCAGGAAATGCACTGAAAGAGATTATTTTTAATAATAGGGTTATAGGTGGGCTTGATAAATATTCTGCTAATAAGGGTGAAAATTTTTATAAATTATTCTGCGAATCCGAGGTTATTAAAACTAATGCTAGAACAGCTGAATTAGTTAAGTTAGCAGAAAATGCATCTAGAGACGTTAACATTGCTTTTGCTAATGAATTGTCAATAATTTCAGAAGAATTGGGTATTAATCATAGAGAAGTTATTGACATTGCAAATAAACACCCAAGGGTTCAAATTTTGAAACCTGGATGTGGAGTCGGAGGACATTGCATTGCGATAGATCCATGGTTTATTGCATCACAATGTCCCGAAAATTCAAAATTAATTCAGACCGCAAGAAATGTCAATAAGTATAAAACTTTATGGAGTATAAAACTAATAAGAAATCATATAAAGAATTTAGAAATTAATTTGTGCAGGAAAGCAAAAGTTGGAATATTTGGATTAACTTTTAAGGAAGATATTGATGATATTAGAGAGTCTCCTGCATTATTCATAACAGAAGAATTAATAAAAGAAGGCCATGATTTAATTGTTTGCGAGCCTAATATTAGTAAACTTTCAAATATTAGATTATCTTCTTTTGAAGAAACTATAAATAAATCAGATATTTTAGTTTTTCTGGTAGCACATTATCAATTTAAAAATTCAGATTTTAAAAATAAAGAAATTATAGATTTGTGTGGAGTACTATAATTTTGATCTAGTTTAATTTTAATAGTTCATTTGGGGTTCCAATTGCATGTATTTTACCATTCTTTAACTCAATTAATTTATCACAATTCTTAATAGTGGATAATCTATGCGCGATCATAATAATTGTTATGTAATTACTTAAATTATCTAGTGTTTCCATTAATTTATCTTCAGTTATATTATCAAGAGCACTTGTTGCTTCATCAAAAATTAACACACTTGCACCCTTATAAAGTGCTCTAGCAATTCCAATCCTCTGTCGCTGACCACCACTTAATTGAATACCCCTTTCTCCTACAGAAGATAAATATTCTTTTTGCATTGATTCTATAAATTGATTAATTTGAGCTTGCTCAGCTGCTAGCTTTACTCTTTTAAAGTTAATTTCTTCTTTTGGAATATTAAATGCAATATTTTCTGCTATTGATCTATCAGTTAAATATATAGACTGAGGTACATGCCCAATAGATGATTGCCATTTTGAGACAAAAGACATATCTTTTTTATAATTTAATTCCTTATGATCTATAAAAATTTTACCTGAAGTTGGAGATAATAAACCCATCAAAAGATCAATAGTAGTTGATTTTCCACTTCCTGTCTTTCCAATTATTCCTACCCTTTCCCCTTTTTTTATCTCGAAATTAATAGCTTTTAAAATAAGATTTGATTTATCTGAGTATTTATAAGATATATTCTCAAAGATAATATTTTTTGAAAATTTAAAATCTTTCTTTGAGATTTCTTTAACTCTTCTTGAAGTTTTATTATTTAGTATAGAAATAATTATCTCAACAGAACTTTTACCTCCTCTAATTCCTGAAAGAGAGGAGTATATAGTTTGAATAGCAGGAAGTATTCTTTGAGCACCTAAAGCAAAGGCTCCAAGTATAGGTAAAGAATCATTAATTCCTTCACTTGAAGAAATTAGTGATAATGAGACTAGACTTAAAAGACAAATACCAAAAGCTTCAATAATAAATTTAGGAAAAACACCTAATAAATTATTTTCTGCTCGAAGATTTCTATACTCAAAATAGGAACGATTGAAAATATTAAGATAAAAACTCTGACTATTATCAATAATAATATCTCTAAATGATCCATATCCTTCTTGGATGATTTTAGTATTTTCGTTATGTCTCTTAGATATCATCCTACTATTCTTCACAAGTCTTTTTTCAGTAAGAGATCCAACTAAAATATAAAAAATACTCATAAATAAACCTATATATAATGCTACTTTTGTATTGATTACAAAAAGCGTTATAATTAAACCAATAAGGATGCATAGAGAACTTAGGATACTTAAGATAAAATTTATAAAACTAATTATATTATCAATATGAATGTTCAAAGTAGATATAATCTCACTACTACTGCTTGTAAGGTAATCCTCGTAGGATTTATTTAATGATTTAGAGTATGCCTGTGATCCAAAGTCACTCCCAATTGTTGCAGCTAACTTACCATTAATCCAAAAAGTAAATAATCTTAAAAAAGCTGCAAAAATTGTTGCTAAACAAAACATAAATGTAATTGGAAATATTAATTGATTTGGATCTTCAAAACTAAGAAATTCGTAAATATTTTCTATTAAGCTAATTTCTAAGAGTTTTTGTGGGTAGCTAATAACCGTTAAAAATGGAATAATAAGAGTAAGCGAGAACATCTCCGCAAAGCTGCTTAATAAAATTAAAATGAATAAAATAAATAATTGAATTCTTCTTTTTTTTGATGTCCTTTTATATAAAGCAATCAATAGTGTGAGTGTATTATTTTTATTGATTTTATTTTTAGTCATTAGATTATATCCTGTAAGGAGAAAGTTCTCTTGGGACGATTCCTTTTAGATCATAGATAATAGAATTATTATTCCTTAATTTATTCCAATTATTAATTGAAATCTCTTCAAAAAATTTATGAGCGACAGCAACTATAATTGCATCAAATTTTTCATTAAATGGAAGTTTATTTAAGACTTTTATTTTATAAAATTCTTCAGCATCTTCTGGATTGACTATTGGATCAACGATCTTACAGTGTAGATTATATTTTTTTAAAGAATTATATAAATCATTAACTTTTGTATTTCTCAAATCTCCACAATTTTCCTTAAAAGAAAATCCTAAAATTAATACTTTTGAATTTCTGATATCGATGTTTTTTTTAATCATTTTAAGAATAATTTGATCAACCAGCCAGCTAGCCATATTATCATTTATTCTTCTGCCAGCTAATACCAGCTCAGGATAATATCCAACCTGCTTTGATTTAAAAGTTAGATAGTAAGGATCTACTCCTATACAATGACCTCCAACTAATCCAGGCTTGAAATTTAAAAAGTTCCATTTAGTCGAGGCTGCTTTAAGAACATCTAAAGTATCTATATTAAGTCTGTTAAATATAATTGCTAATTCATTAATTAGCGCAATATTTAAATCTCTTTGAGTATTCTCTATTATTTTTGCTGCTTCAGCTACTTTTATGGAAGGAGACTTGTAAGTTCCAGCAACAATGATTAATGAATAGAAATTATCTATCCAACTAGAGATTTCTTCATTTGATCCACTAGTTATTTTTATTATCGAAGTTAATTTATGATTATTATCTCCTGGGTTAATTCTTTCAGGACTGTAACCACAAAAGAAATCTTTATTAAAAACTAATCCAGAAATATTTTCTATTATGGGTACACAAATTTCTTCAGTAGTGCCCGGGTAAACTGTACTTTCATAAATAATAATTGGGTTACAATTGTTTTTTCTTCGATTTAAAGCTTTTGCTACAGTCTCAGTTGCATTAATTAATGGCTTAAGATCTGGATTCTTATCTGATGTAATTGGAGTTGGAACAGTTATTAAAAAAATATCTGAGCCATCAATATCTTTAGATTCACTTGAAAGTATTAAACCTTTTGCTTTTAATAATTCCTTATTTGAAATTTCATTTGTTTTGTCGATGCCATTTTTTAAGTCTTGAATCCTATTTATATTTATATCAAAACCAATTACTTTTCTATATTTAGAATTGTTCTGATTGGTCCTTAGTTTCGCAAACTCAACTGCTAATGGAAGTCCCACATATCCAAGACCTATAATTGCGATTGAACTATTATTTATTTCCGGTAAAACTATTTTACTCATTAAATTTAAAATTTTTAAAGTAAACCCTTCTTTTTCTAATTCATGTTAAAATATAAGACCTTTTAGGTAAATTCACAAGAAAGTTAATCAAAATATTAAAAATCTTTGATATCAATTTAAAAATTAGATTTGATTTAACTTATTCAAATAAAGTATAATTGTGATATGAATTTAATTTAGAAATTAATTATAGTTATTAAAAATTATGGCAAATTTAGAAGGTGATACGAATTATATAAGCTTTCAAAATAGTGATAGTGAATTTAATATGAAAATATTAATCGAATGTCTAATTAGAAGGAAAAGATTAGTTATTTCAGTCGCTTCAGTAATATTATTTCTATTTTTTTGTTTTGCATTTTTGAGTAAAAAAGTTTGGAAGGGCGAATTTCAAATTGTTCTTAATAAAAAAGATAAAAACTCTGTAACTAGTTTATCTATTTTAAATAATGTAAATAATTCAGCAGTGAGAAACTTATTAGGTAGTTCTTTAAATCTATCTTCTAATGTAAATACTGAAGTTGAGATCCTTAAAAGCAAATCAGTTTTAATGCCTATATTCAATTACGTAAAAAAAACTAAGGAATTAAATGGTGAGAATATTATTTCATTTAAATATGCTAATTGGGTGAAACGAGTTGATGTTAGTCTCAAACCAAGGACAAGTGTATTAAATGTTTCTTATAAGGATACTAATCAGAATATTGTGATGCCCGTAATAACTAGAATCTCTGAAGCTTATAAAGAATATCCAGGAAGAGATAAGAGCAAAGGACTAAAAACAGCTATAAAATATTTTAATGAACAAATATCATATTTCTCCACTAAGAGTGAAAAAGCGTATAGAGATTACATTTCTTTTGCTTTAGAGAATAATCTTAATATCTTACCAGCTGAATTATCTTTAAGATCATATACAAAACCTCCAAATAATGAAAATGGAGAAATGGGAGATGGAATTGCTAATTTAAACATTGATCCGCGTCTATTAGTGCAAAATAAAATTAAAGCATTAAAAATGGAAAAGAAAGAAGTCGAATCTATTGATATATCAAAATTTGATGATCAAGCATTACCTTTACCAATTTTTTCAACACAAATAGAAGATAGTGAGAATAGACTTTTAGACGCAGTCAATATTAAAGTATTAAAATTAGCTGAATTAAGTAATTTTTTAACTGAAAAAGATAGAAGAATTGTAATTTTGAAGAATGATATAAAAGCACTCAATAAAAAAATGAAGACTAATTTAGTTGAAGTAATGTCAAATGAAATTAAAAATTTAAATGTTAGATTAGATCTACTTAGTAAGCCAAAGGAAGTAGTCATTAAATCTAAAGAGATGCAGAGGGAACTTTTTAGATTAGATAAGATATTAGTAAGTTTAGAAAATAGTAAACAAATAGTTTCTCTTCAATTAGAAGAGAAAAATTATCCATGGGAATTAATATCCACTCCATTTGTGCTAGATAGTCCAGTTGCTCCTAAAAAGAAACAAATAATGTTACTGGGTTTATTAACAAGTGCAATATTAGCAAGTTTAAGTGCATTTTATGCTGATAAGTTTTCAGGTATAATTTATAATCTTGGTGAATTTAAATCTTTATTAAATTATAGGTTTTTAAATCAGATGGATTTTAAGAAAACAAATGAATGGGATAATTTAATAAATATTCTTGGTAAAAATATTGCTAACTTAAAAATTAAAAATTTAGGCTTGGCTTTGATAAATAAACAAGATGGTAAGGAAATTAAATTATTTACTCAAGCTTTAGAAAAA
>MDTG01000426.1_pt1 | contig 10762 bp, 15 predicted proteins | sample 811421 | NCBI WGS metagenome assembly MDTG01 (sample SAMN05326645, study PRJNA326480) | marine metagenome | isolation source: seawater | place: Pacific Ocean: South East | collected 2011
CATAATATTATTACAATTAGATAAAGGCTTAAATAATCAAATGATTTCATATCAATCTATCTCCTTTGCCAACTCTTTTAAATTAATATCACCATCATAAATTGCTTTTCCAACTATTATGCCTTCAATGTTTTTATTATTTAATGCCTTAGCTTTTTTAATATCATCTATTGAAGAAACTCCACCAGATATTATTACTGGACAATTAGATATATCAGCAACATTTGCTGTTTCCTCAAAATTAGGACATTGCTTCATTCCATCTCTATTTATATCAGTATAAATTAATCTACTTGCACCATAATCATTTACTTCTTTTAAATAATCTAATGTTAATTGGTTGGAATTTTCTTTCCATCCATATACTGATAAATAACCATCTTTAGCATCTAAACCTAAAGCAATTTTATTTGGAAATTTTTCACATGCTTCTTTTAAGAAACTTTTATCTTTTATAGCAGCACTTCCTAAAATGACTTTTTCAACTCCAGTATCAGTATATTTCTTAACACTTTCAAAATTTCTTATACCTCCACCAATTTCAATTTTAAGATCAAACCTAGTGACAATTTCTTGAATAATATCTAAATTAACTGTTTCACCAGTTAAAGCCCCATCTAAATCAACTATATGTAAGTTTTCAAAACCATAATCTTTATATTTGCCTGCTTGTTCGACTGGAGACATTTCATATTCTGTTTTGTTATCAAAATCTCCTTTAACTAACCTCACACATTTTTTATCTTTAATGTCTATTGCTGGAAATATTTTCATATTTATAAATTTATAAAATTATCAATTATTTTTAACCCTGTCTTATCACTTTTTTCAGGGTGAAATTGTGTTCCAAAGATGTTTTCTTTTTCGATCGAACAAACAATATTTGATGAATAATCTGTTGTTGCAGAAATTACATTTTTATCTTCAGGAATAAATTCATAGCTATGTACAAAGTACATGTGAGAATTATTTTCTATATCTTTAAAAATTTTACTATTTTTGAGAATATTAATTTGGTTCCAGCCAATGTGTGGAAGTTTATACTTTCCATTTTGATTATCTATTTTTGATACCCTACCTGATATCCAACCAAGACCTTTAGTTTCAGTTTCTTCATAACCAATATCAGCAAACATTTGAAGTCCAACACAAATTCCTAAGAGAGGTTTTTTATTTTTTATTGCAAATTCATTTAATGTATCTACTAATCCAGCAATATTATTTAACGCATCAATACAACTTTTAAACGAACCTTGCCCTGGTAGAACTACTTTATCAGAGAATTTGATCTTATTTAATTCTGAAGTTACCTCAATATTTACTTTATCCTTCGCAACTTCTTTAAAAGAGTTTATGACCGAGCTTATATTGCCCGAATTATAATCAACAATTGTGACTTTCATTAAACTTATAGTGAGCCTTTAGTTGATGGAATACTCTTTTTATTTCTAGGATCCATCTCTAAAGCATCTCTTAAAGATCTAGCTAAACCTTTATAACAAGACTCAATAATATGGTGACTGTTATCACCATAAATATTTTCTACATGTAGCGTTATACCAGCTGATTGAGAAAATGCCTGGAACCATTCTTTAAATAGTTCGGTATCCATCTCACCAAGCTTTTCAACTTTTAATTTTACTTTCCAAATTAAATAAGGTCTATTTGAGACATCTATTGCTACCCTCGTTAGAGTTTCATCCATGGGTATAACTCTGTGCGCATACCTCTTTATCCCGACAAATTTTTTAGCTGCTTTTTTTAAAGCTTCACCTATTGCAATACCCGTGTCTTCAGTAGTATGGTGAAGATCTATATGAGTATCACCTTTTGCCTTGACCTTTAAATCAATTAATGAATGCTTTGATAATTGTTCAAGCATGTGATCTAAAAAACCTATGCCTGTATCAATTTGGTATTTACCTTTACCATCTATATTTACTTCAACATTGATGTTTGTTTCTTTAGTTTTTCTAGATACTTTTCCTTTTCTAGCCATATATCTCAATGGTATACATACATAATCAAACTATATCAATATCAGTATAACCACTTGAAGTATCAAAATTAATTACCATTTATTAAATATGACAACAATTGTACTAGTCAGAAAAAATAATGAAGTGGTAGTAGCTGGTGATGGTCAGGTAAGCATGGGAAATACCGTTGTAAAAAGCACAGCTTCAAAAGTTAGGAAAATTGAGAAAAGAGACGTTGTTGCCGGTTTTGCTGGATCAACAGCTGATGCATTAACTCTTTTTGAGAGGTTAGAGGGTAAGCTAGAAAAACATGCAGGAAATTTGTCAAGAGCGGCCGTAGAGTTAGCAAAAGATTGGAGAACTGATAAATATTTGAGAAGATTAGAGGCTTTAATGGCTGTAGGAGATAAGAACAATAGTTATATAATTTCTGGTACTGGTGATGTTCTAGAGCCTGAAGGAGATGTTATTGGAATAGGCTCAGGAGGAAATTATGCTTTAGCTGCTGGAAAAGTATTAATGGAAAGCAATATGTCAGCTGAGGATGTTGCAAAAAAAGCAATTAAGGTTGCTGCTGATATATGTGTTTTTACTAATGATAATGTTAAAATTGAGAAAATATAATGGACAATACTAACGTCACAACACTTCATCCTAAAGAAAAAAAACAAAAAAATGACTCGTCTTTAGTAACTTCATTATCACCTCGAGAAATTGTATCTGAACTAGATAGGTTTGTTGTTGGTCAAAATAAAGCAAAGAAAGCTGTTGCGGTTGCTTTAAGAAATAGATGGAGAAGACAGGCATTAAGTGGTGAAATGAAAAATGAAGTTTTACCTAAAAATATTTTGATGATTGGTCCTACTGGAGTTGGTAAAACAGAAATTTCTAGGAGACTCTCAAAACTTGCTGAAGCTCCTTTTGTGAAAGTTGAGGCTACAAGATTTACTGAAGTTGGTTATGTGGGAAGAGATGTAGAACAAATAATTAGAGATCTAATAGAGATTGCTATTTCGATGGAGAAAGTAAAAAAGAGAAAAGAAGTTCAAGCTCAAGCACAAAAAGCAGCGGAAGAAAAAGTATTGGATGCTTTGGTTGGTAAGAAAGCAAGTTTAGCTACTAGAGAAAGTTTTAGAAAAAGACTTCGAAATGGTGATTTAGATGATAATGAAATAGAAATTGCGGTTAGTGATACTGGATCAAATAATACCTCTTTTGAAATTCCAGGCATGCCAGGAGCTAATGTTGGTATGATAAATATTGGTGAAATGATTGGTAAATCAATGGGTAATAAAGAAAAGAAAAAAAAGATGACCGTAAAAGAGTCTCATGAAATTTTAATTAATGATGAAGCTGACAAATTAATAGAACAAGATAAAATTATAAAAGCTGCAAAAATTTCAACAGAAAATAACGGAATAGTTTTCTTGGATGAAATAGATAAAATCTCAGCAAGAACTGATAGAGTTGGGGGCGATGTTTCAAGAGAAGGTGTTCAAAGAGATTTGTTACCTCTAATTGAAGGAACTACTGTGAATACAAAACATGGTCCAATTAAAACAGATCATATACTATTTATTGCTTCAGGGGCATTCCAGCTTGCAAAACCATCAGACCTTTTACCAGAATTACAAGGTAGACTACCTATAAGAGTAGAGCTAGAAGCATTAACTAGTGACGATTTTAAAAAGATCTTACGTGAACCTGATTTTAGTTTAATAAAACAATATGTGGCGCTTTTAAAAACCGAAAATGTAGAACTTGAATTTTCAGACGATGGTATTGATACAATTGCAAATATTGCATCAGAAGTTAACACAACTGTAGAAAATATTGGTGCTAGAAGACTACATACAATAATAGAAAAAATATTAGATGAAATAAGTTTTACAGCAACTGATAGATCAGGTGAGAAAATAATAATTAATAAAGAGTATATAAATAAAAATTTAGATAATTTAGTTAAGGATACGGATCTTTCTAAATTTATTTTATAGATTTATTTTTTTTTAAAAGAATATAAAAGGCTCCTTCACCACCATCTTCGACTGTAGCACCTTTAATTTCGTATATTATTTTCATTAAATCTCTGTTCTTTTTTATAAATTCCGGTACAGAATATTTTAAAATACCCAGCTTTTTTGAGACATATGGATCCATCTCATTTTGAGAATGCAGTCCTTTACCAGTAACAACTTTAATTTTACCTACTCTTTCAGAATAAGATAGTTTAATTAATTCCTCTATAGCTTTATTTGCGTCGTCAAGCGTATATCCATGTAAATCTATTGTTTTTGTTTTTATAAAGATTTTTTCTTGAAAAAAATTATCTTTGTTGGGCAGTTTATCTTTATTGGTAACAAATTCTTACCAATCTTTTTTATCTTTATCTGAAATATCTTTATTCAATTATGTTAAAATATTAACTAATAACCAATTAGGATTTGTGGAAGTTAAATCTCTTGAAAAAACCCATGTATCATAAATCTTTTTAATCTTCTCAGGATCCCCAGAGATAATTTTTTTATTTTTATCTTTAATGCAAGTGATCACTTCAGCCACAAAATCGACTGTTACGTTTAAAACCTTATCTATTTTATTTTTTTCTTTAATAATAGCTGAATTTACGCCAATAAAAGTTATTTCGGCAAAGTGACCTTTGTCGTTTCTGTCTTTTAAAGCTTGACTGAACTGACTATATATCTCTTTACTTAAAAGAGACTTGCTTGTTGTAAGCTTGTTATCATTGTCACTAAAATCAGTAATTATTGTCTCATATGCAATTTTAGCTCCCTTTAAAAAATCTTTTTGAGCAATATCATCAAAATTTTCTTTTACTTTTTGAGGATTATTTATTTTGACATCTTTAAGAATTTTTTCAAATTGAGGAGTTCCTTTTCCTTCAAACCCTGTTCTTTTTCCAAGTATCCCTCGTAATCTCAAAAATATAAAACCAGCAATCATCGCTAATAAAATAACGTCTATATATTCAAAACTATAATTCATCCTATAATAGTAATTACTATGTTGAATAATTTCAACTAACAATTACATTAAAGACAAATGAACTCAGTAATTATAGGTATAATTTTAATTCCAATAATTGAAATCTACCTATTTATCAAAATTGGATCACAAATTGGGGCATTTAATACTATTTTACTAATATTTGTTACTGCAATCATTGGAATTTATTATGCTAAGTATGAAGGTATAAACACAATTAGATCTGGTTTTGCTCAGTTAATTAAAAATCAAGTTCCAGCATATGAGATCATTTCTGGTGCGGCTATTGCATTTGCAGCACTACTTTTAATTATACCTGGTTTCGCATCTGATATGGTTGGATTCCTAATTATAATTCCTTTTACTAGAAAACTTATGTTAGAGAGATTTTCTAAAAAATTTAAAAAAAACGATATTAAAAAAAAAGAATTTATAGATGGTGAATTTGAAGATATAGAAGATGATAATGACAGAAAAATTTAAAATACTTACTTCATTTATAAAAGATATGTCTAGCGAAACACCCGATGTTGAAACATTTATTTTTGTTCAAGAAAATATAAATAAGTATCAACTAAATATAGATATAAATTCCAAAGCCCTTAAAAATAAAATGATAGAAGTTAATACAACTTTAAAATTTGAAGATAAAAACCCTAATCAAAAAAAATCTTATTATGAAATAGTTTATTCAACAATAGTTAGGCTAAGCGATGAAGTAAAAGATGATAAGAAGCAAATTCAAAAAATAATACTATGTGATGTGCCAACTGCAATTTATCCCAAATTAGAGAAAGCTTTTTTAAATTTAATTCATGATTCTGGACACCCAAATATTACATTTGATAAAAAGGTAGATTTTAATAAATTGTACAGTGAGAAATTTAACTAAAGAAATTTTTTTTTAAATGTTTTTTAAGAAATTCTTTGTGATTATTTAATTCTTTATCATTGGGTGAAACTATTTTTTTAAAATATGATAAGTTTGAATTGTTATTATCTTCTTTAATTTGTTCGTTATTTTTAAAATTTAGCATAGGTTCCTTTTGATCAATCAGATTAATATAAACTTTTGCAAGTAAGTCACAATCAATTAGCGCTGTATGTTTGGTTCTTCTGGAATTATCAATTCTATATCTTTTACATAATGCATCCAAACTAGCTGCAGATCCTGGATACTTATCTCTAGCTAATGACAATGTGTCTATAATTTTATTGTCTATTTTTTCTTTACCAATTAATGAAAGTTCATTATTAAGATGACCAAGATCAAATTCAGCATTATGGATGATAATTTTTTTATCTTTAATAAATTCTAAAAATTTCTCTGCTACTTCATTAAATTTTTTTTGTTTAGATAAAAATTCATCTGAATATCCATGAACTTCAAAAGCTTTATTTGATACTTTCCTTTCGGGATTTAGATAGCAATGAAATTTGTTCTGAGTTGGAATCAGATTTTCTAACTCAATACATCCAATTTCTACAATTCTATGCCCCTCAGCTACAGAGAACCCTGTTGTTTCCGTATCTAGAACTATTTCTTTCATATAATTTCCATTAAAACATTTTTGACATCTTTAAGTGCTTTTTTGTGCTCAAAATAATTCTTAATTATTATATCTGATTTCTTTTTTTTTATTCGTGATGGTAATTGAATTTGCTTAAATTTGCTAATTAACTTTTTGTTATAATTTTTCCTTTTAAGTAATCTTTTAGAAATATCTTTTTTTGAGGATTGTATAAAAATAATTATATCATTTTTTCTATTTAATTTATTCTCAAGAAACAGAGGGATGTCTAAAATTACAATTTTTTTATTTTTATTTTTCTTAATAAAATAATCCATTTTTTTTCTTACTAGAGGATGAACTATTTTTGTGATCTTTTTTAAGTTATCATTATTTCTCAAAATACATTTTACTAACTCTTCTTTTTTTAAAGGGAATTTTGAAAAAAATTTAGGTAATTTTTTTTTAATTCTATTAAAACAATACTTATTCTTTTTATAAATTTCAGCTACTATCAGATCGGCATTAAATACTGGATATCCAAATAAATTTGCATAATGAGATTTTCCAGATCCAATGTCTCCAACTAAAGCAATTCTTATCATTTTAAAATTTTTAATACCTCATCATTAATTTCTGGCATTATTTTATGCCAAATTGTAAATGCCTGGTGCGCTTGGTAAATAAACATCATTTTTCCATTTTCTGTAATATTTCCTAACATTTTTCCTTTTCTTAAAAAATCAGTTTCTTCAGGATTATAGATTACATCATAAAAAAGTTTATTATTTACATTCGAGAAATCTAAATCCAATTTATCATCATAATTTAAACCAACACTTGTTGCATTTATTATCATATCAAAATCAGGAATATTCCCCCAGTCAGTTACCTCTAAACTTTGAAAAGTTTTTTTTAAGTCAATTGCCTTTGATTTAGTTCTGTTGCAAACAGTGATTGACGATACATTCATCTTATTAAGAGCAAATATTATTGATGGTACAACTCCTCCGGCACCTAAAATTAAAATTTTTTTATTATTTGTATCATATTTGATTTTTTTTAGACTCAGCTCAAATCCTGCTATGTCAGTATTATGTCCTATTATTTTACCTTCACTTAAATAAATTGTGTTTACTGATTGTGTTGCCTCTGCTTCTGGACTTAATTGATCAATAAAAGGAATTATTTCATTTTTATAAGGAACGGTAATATTAGCCCCATGAATGTCATTTTTTTTAATTTTTAAAACAATATTTTCTATATCTTTTCTATCAACTAGCATTTTATTATAAGTTGCTTTAATATTATTTTTTTTAATCCAATAATTATGAAGTATTGGTGATAAAGAGTGTTCTATTGGATTGCCTATAACTAAAAATTTTTTCATTTATAATTATTTAAATATTCTTTAATTTTTTCAATTGGAAGACCCATAATAGTATTAGGATCACCCTCTATTTTAGAAAATAAATTTTTACCCTCACCTTCTATTTGATAGACATTATATGCATATAAAACTTTATCTGGTATTTTTAACAGATATGATTTTAATTCAGAATCTGTCATTTTTTTCATAGTTAATTTTGCTTTATCTGAATGGTTCCAAATCATAGATCCATTTTTTGAAATACAAACAGAACTTACCAAAAAATGAGGTTTTCCATTTAGTCTTTTTAGAATACTTAATGCTTCATCTCTACTTGTTGGTTTTGATATAAGCTCTTTATCCAAATCTATAACGCTATCAGCTCCGAGAACTAGATCATCAGTGTACTTTCCACTAATTTTATTTGCTTTCAATTCAGCCAATTTTTTTGAGATAACTTCAGGAGTTGCGCCATCTTTTAAAAGACTTTCTTTAATTACATCCTCATCAATATTAGATGCTTCTACATCGCAAGAAATATTATTTTTATCTAGGATTTGCTTTCTAACCTTGCTTTTTGATGCAAGAATAATCTTATTTAGCATTATTTTTATATATTTCGTGTATTTTTATTATTGAAGCCGCCGTTTCCTCAACTGATTTTCTTGTAACATCAATTGATGGCCACCCATACTTTTTAAAAGTTTTTTTTGCATTTACAATTTCTCTTCTAATATTTTCTAATTTTGTATAATTTTTGTTATTTGTTTCCCTTAAAGAGTTCATTCTATTTTTTCTTACGTCAACCAACCTTTCCGCTTCGGTATTTAGTCCTATAACACATGTTAATTTGGGGTTGTCTTTTAAGCTTTTTGGTAAAGAATTTTCGTTAACAAGAGGAATATTTGAGGTCTTAAGGCCTCTGTTGGCCAAATATATTGAAGTTGGAGTTTTGCTCGTTCTGCTTACGCCGATTAATATTATGTCTGAATTTTGAATATCATTTATTGAATTTCCATCATCATGATTCATTGTAAATTGTATTGCTTCAATTCTTTCATAATATTCATCATTTAATGCATGTTGTCCGCTTGGCTCATGCGAGGCTTTTTGATTTAAAATTTTTGAAAAATTTAAAATTAAATTTCCAAGCACACTAAAACATGGAATTTTTTTTTGCTCACTATTCTCTGCTAAAAACTTTCCTAAATTGCTATCAACAATTGTATATAAAATAATAGAATTTTTATTTTTGTTTGCCTCTTCTAAAATTTTTAAAATTTGATTTTCAGTTCTAGTAAAAGAGTATGAGTGAATTTTATATTTAGTATTATTAAATTGTGCTTTCAGGGCTAAGAAAATTCTATCTAAAGTTTCACCAGTTGAGTCTGAAATTAAATAAATCTGAAATGTATTACTCATTTATAAACTGTTAATAAATTTGTATTATTTTTTTTAAATTACTCAAATTAAATATAGTTAAATAATCGTTGTAAAATTTGAATATTATTAACAATAATAAACAATTGACAAATTTTATACAGAAAACTTTATAAATCCTCAAAAAGCTACAATTTAAACAATTTAAATAAAATATAAATGTTAATAAGATGTGATTAAAATGTTAGTTGTAATTAATTAACATAATTCACAGGATATAATACTAATACAATAATTATATATAGTTAAATATATGAACCCATTACACGAAGTAATTATAAAAAAATCTACTAATTTAAATCCTATCTGGGTTATGAGACAAGCTGGAAGATATCTACCAGAGTTTAGAGAAATAAGAAAAAAAAATCCTAATTTTGTAAATCTATGTTTAAATAAAAAACTTTCTACCGAAATAACCTTACAACCCATAAAGAGATTTAATTTAGATGCAGCAATAATTTTTTCAGATATTTTAATGATTCCTTATGGTTTAGATCAGAAAGTCGAGTTTAAGAAAAATTTTGGACCAATTTTAGGTAACCTAGATATTAATAATATATCAAATATAAGTGAACTTGAATTTTCGAATAAATTAAAACCAATTTACAACGCTATCGAAGAGGTAAGTAATAACGAACTTTTAAAAAATAAAGCAACAATAGGATTTATAGGAGCACCATGGACTTTATTGGTTTATATGATAAATCAACAATCACCAAAAAAAGAACTTAAAAAAGATTTTTTTAAAGATAAATTTTTAGTAAGTAAAATTCTAACCATTATAGAAAAATTCTTAAAAATTCATATTAAAAATCAAATTGATAATGGGGCAAACGTAATTCAAATTTTTGATAGTTGGGCGGGACTCTTGGAAAAAAAAGACTTGCCAAATTATGTTTATATTCCGACTTTAAACATAGTAAATTATATAAAATCTTTAAATGTACCGGTGATATGTTTTCCAAGAGAAATAAAAGATTATAAAGAATTTTGCGAGATTGTTAAACCTGATGCTGTAAATATTGACTACAATGTAAATCCCAAAGATATACTTAAAGATATAAAAATACCCATACAAGGCGGCTTGGATCCTAAAATTTTATTAACAAACAAAGAAACTATAAAAAGAGAAGCTTCAAAATATCTCAATATTTTTAGAGATCATCCATATATATTTAACTTAGGACACGGAGTGCTTCCCGAAACAGATCCTAATATGTTTGATTATTTAGTAAAAACAGTAAAAGATTATTAATATGAACCAAACTTATAAACATCCTAAAAGAAAGACAAAAGTTGTATTTGTACAACTTGGATCTCCCACTGAACCAACTACTAAAGCCTTAAGAAAGTATCTCAAAAAGTTCTTAGGTGACCCAAGAGTTGTAGATATAAATCCTTTGTTATGGAAAATAATTTTAAATTTTTTTGTATTACCTTTTAGACCTAAAAGATCC